>ERZ1026898.35-NODE-35-length-85423-cov-4.811088_pt1 | contig 85423 bp, 75 predicted proteins | sample MGYA00380178_ERZ1026898 | MGnify/ENA primary metagenome ERZ1026898 (study PRJEB33269, sample SAMEA4719814) | human gut metagenome | biome: human-associated habitat; feature: organic feature; material: feces | place: Cameroon | collected 2013-10 ...
GGTAAACTTCAGCTCCTTCAGATAATCGACCAGCCGGTCCGCAAATTCGCGGTAGTTGTAAAAGCCGTCGCCCCCGTCCGGATGCTTCATCCAGGAGCCGACATGGCATTCATAAATTGCCATCGGCTCTTTGAAAACATTCTTCTCTTCACGGGCCTCCATCCACTTGCCATCGCCCCACTTATATCCGGAGAGATTGGCGGTGCGGGAAGCGGTTCCGGGACGAAGCTCTGCAGAATTGGCAAAGGGATCTGCCTTGTAAAGCTTTCTTCCCTCCGGTGTATAGATCAGGTACTTATAGAGCTCATTCTCGCCGACTCCCGGAATGAAGCAGGTCCAGATGCCGATCTCCCCGATCTTCTGCATGGCATACTGATCTTCATTCCAGCCGTTGAAGGAGCCAATGACATGAACGGCTGCCGCATTCGGTGCCCACACCGCAAAGAACATTCCTTCTCTGCCGTCTTCCACAGAAGGGTGTGCACCCAGCTTTTTATAGATATCGTAATGCGTCCCCTGTCCGAAGAGGTAGCAGTCGGCATCAGAAATAAATACCTTCTGCTCTTCCTTCGGCTTTTCCTGCTGCGGCTTCTGAGCCTTTGCGCCCTGCGTCTTCGCAGCCGGTGCCTTTGCAGAGGTCTTTACTCTGCCGGTTCCGGATACGGTATTGGCCATACGTGCGGCCGCCTTTGTAATTCCGTTTTTCTTGCTTTTTGCTGCCATTTGTAACTCCTCCTGCCCCAAGAAAAGTACCTTGTCCCCATTTATTTACATGATTTGTTTACATGTTGTGCATGAAATCCTTTTCATGAATGATGATGCGGTCATTCTCATCATAACGCCGCTTGGAAATCACCTCAATGAGAGTGTGCGGAGTTTTCTTCTCTGCATATCCGATCGCTTCATCCACCAGATCGCGGACCTCTTTCAGTGTCACCTGATGCGTCGATGTCTGCATCGCTGCAATGCGCTGCGCCAGCGCAAGCTGTCCGAACTCATCGATGGAGAAATCCTGCGACATGGCGTAATCCTTCGCATAGGCCACCAGTGCCTTGTCATCCAGCGGCCGGACAGAAATCACCGCCGTGAAGCTGCCGAGATATTTCTCATTCTCGTGGCGGAACTGTTCCATCTTCTTGTTGCCGTCAATCAGAATCAGGATAATACCATGCTCACGGCCCTCCAGCTCGTGATACAGACGTTCCATGGTCTTCGGTGCAAGATCCGATGCCTTATTGATAATGAGCGCACCGCTCTCCAGCTTTGTGAAGGTCTTCTGAATTCCCTCAGGCTTGAGCTTGTTCAGGGACTCTCCGGAGACTCTGGCTACCTTTCCGGTGAAATTCGAATCCGTCTGACGGGTAATTTCCAGAATGCCGCGTGCCACGCGGTCCGCGGTCGCCTCATTCCCGAGAATCAGAAGATTTCCGGTAGAGGAGGCAAGACTGATCTGATCCAGCGCTTCCGTCAGCTGGTCCACGTTCTCTCTCATGCGGCAGAACGGTCCGAACAGACGGCGTTCTTCCTTGGTGAGCTCCCGCTTTCCGCCCGAAGCAGGCTTTTTCGGAGCCTTCCCGGCCTTTGCAGGAGCAGGCTTTCTTCCTGCGTCCTTCCCGGCAGGCTTTCTTTCCGGAGCGGGTTCTTCCTGCGGCTGCTCCTCTGCAGGTGCTGCCGTCTCTTCTTCCGGCTCCTCGTATTGCTCTTCCTCTGCAGGAGCTTCTTCCGCAGGCTCCTCGTACGGCTCCTCCTCTGCAGAAGCCTCTTCCGCGGGCTCCTCGTACGACTCTTCCTCTGCGGGTGCTTCTTCCGCAGGCTCTTCTTCGTACTCTTCCTCTTCGGGAGCTTCCTCTGCGGTTTCCTCGTATTCCTCCGCAAGAGCCTCTTCTTCCGGCTCCTCGTACGGCTCTTCCTCTGCAGGAGCCTCTTCTTCCGGCTCCTCGTACGGCTCTTCTTCTGCAGGAGCCGTCTTCGAAGCTGCTTCCGCTTCTGCAGGCTGCTCTTCCTTCACCGGAGAAGCCTGCTCTGCAGCCTCTGCGGGTACAGCGCTCTGCGTTTCTTCCTGCTCGTCCAGATAATTCTCTTCCTGCGGCTGCTCATCCTCCGGCTCTGCATATCCTGCTGCCCGCAGCTCTTCCTCGCGTGCAAGCTGCTCCTGACGAGCCATTGCCCGGCGGATCTCTTCGGAATTCCATCGTCTTGTCGCGATGTCATCCATATCTTCTCTTCCGCGGCGTCTGTATACTCTGGTATCCTCGTCCTGCTCTGAAGCAGGGGCAATTCCTCCTGCCGCTCTCTGCGGAATTTCATCCACGCGGGATCTTACCGGACTCTGCGGAACACCGTCCTCACGGGGCCTTGCCGGCCTCTGCGGTGCATCCTCCCCGCGGTATGTCCGGCGCACCGGCTCTCTTTGCCGGTCCGAATCCCCGTAGGGCTGTCTTGCAGGCACTCCGTCCGACACACGGTACATGCCGCTGCGCACCTGCCTGCGCTGTCTTGCAACGCCCTTCTCAATGTCCTCCAGAAGACCGTGCCTTGCTGTCTCATCAAAATCCTGCATCAGAGAACCTGTGTCTTCCAGAATTCTCTGTGCACGCTTCTCATCATTTGCTCTGCGGATATCGGAGCGAATCTTCTCCCACTCCGCCATCACTTCACTGATGGAAAGCTGTCCTTCCACCTGCGGCTCAGGCTCCTGCGGCTCATCCATCACCATGGAATACTGTCCGTTTGTCTCCTGCTCCAGCTTCTCATCGTAAGGGCGGGCGAAAATATCCTCCATTCCCTTCGCGACATTATTCTGAATACTGTCTACGCTGTGCTGCTCCTCCGGCGTGCGAATCCGGAAATCCGCCTGCGGCTCCTGTGAAGCTGCTTCAGGCTCCTTTGCAGATGCCGCCTCTGTCTCTGCGACACGGCTCTCCTGCCTCGCTTCTGCGTACGAATTCTCCCTGGCTTCTGCTGCCTTCTCTTCCGCAGCTCTCTGCTCCAGCTCCCGTGCAGTGCGCTCTGCCTGTGCCTTCTCCTCGGCATCCGCTGCGCTTTCGGCAGGAGCCTGCGTCTGCTCGACGGTATCCTCCGGGCAGAGTGCCTCCTCTCCGGTGTTTTCCGAAGGAGCCTCCGCCTGCTCTGCTCTCTCTGCCGGCTTCTGTTTCACAGGCTGCGCTGCAGGAAACAGCGCTGCTGCCTTCTCTGCAAACTTACTTCCTGCATAATTCTGCTGAATGGAACGATTGAGGGAGGACGCCTTGTCCTTTTCTCCCGCATTCCTATAAAGCTGTGCCAGCTCGAAATCCCATCTTGCCGTCGCCTTTTCTGCGTGAAGCTGTTCCAGGATTGCAATCTTCTCCTGATCCGATACCGGGGATACGCAGTACATCTTGTACTGCAGAATGAGACGCTTCGGATTCTGCGGCTCCAGTGCCTGATATTCCTGCATCAGCTGAAGGGCTGACGTCAGGTCGCTCTGAAGACCATCCCTGCCGTACAGGAAAATCGTAAGCTCGCAAAGCGCATAGACGATGACAGGGTTGTCTGTCTCTCTCTCATGTGCAATTGCCATAATGTCACGGCTTCTGTCGTAATCTCCGACCGCCTTGTAGACCTCGCTGATCCTGCACAGCGTCTCTGCGCTCTTTACGTGGTTCCAGTCGATCCCGTCCGCGATGTTGGCAGCTTCCTCAAAGCGCCTCTCGCCAATCAGGGCATTGATCTCGTTCAGACTGATCTTGAATTCATACTTATCCACTGTTCTATCCTCGTATTTCCAGACGTGCGGAACATATTTTCGCGCATAGTTTTCCCAATGTAAATAACATTAAAAGTTTAGCATACGCCTAAAAGCATGTCAAAAAACGAGCCCCCGCAACGGCCGGCTCTTCGTCCGTATTTTCCGTCATTTCTTCAGCAGCCTTGCAAGCTCCGCAAACTGCTCCAGAGACAGCTTCTCTCCGCGGATCGTTTCGGAAAGGCCCATTTTCACAAGAGCCTCCTGCACCTCCTCGCGGGAAACGCTCCCCTCCTTTTCCGCAAGACCGTGTGAAAGAGCATTGGCCAGCGTCTTTCTTCTCTGGTTAAAGGCCGCACGGATCAGAGCAAACAGGAAGGTCTCATCTGCATCCACGACCGGCTCATGACGGATGGAGAGCTTCAGTACCGCAGAGTCGACACCCGGCCTCGGAATGAAATTTCCCGGCGACACAATACAAACCAGCTCCGGCTCGGAATAATAACGAACCGCCAGCGACAGTGCGCCGTATTCCTTGTCCTTTTCGGTGGCAAGAATTCTGTCCGCCACCTCCTTCTGAACCATCACCGTGATGCTCTCGAAGCAGTCAGACTCCTGAAAGAGCTGAAGGAGAATCGGCGTTGTGATGTAGTAGGGGAGATTTGCCACGCACTTGAGCGGGCGTCCCTCGTTGAACTCTGCCGCGACCGCTTTCAGATTTGTTTTCAGAATGTCCTGAAATAAAATGGTCACATTGCCGCAGTCTTCCAGCGTGTGGTCCAGCACCTTTTCCAGGCTCCGGTCAATTTCTACTGCCGTCACATGCCCCGCAGCCTCCGAGAGAAGCTGCGTCATCGTTCCGATTCCCGGTCCGATTTCGAGTACGCAGTCCTTCTTCGAGATCTCTGCCGCATCGACAATCTGATCCACGATCCCGCGGTTGATCAGAAAGTTCTGTCCGTACTTTTTCTTCGCCCGAAGCCCAAACTCGTTCAGCACGGACATGGTTCCATGGGGGGTTGCCAGTAATTCACTCATATTTTCCTCCTGCCGCGTTCTGTGCGCAGCCATTTTCGTCAAGCCGGTAAAGCCTGCATGCATTTTTCCAGGTTTCTCCGATGACTGTTTCCGGTGAAAGTCCCTTGATCTCCGCGATCTGCCGGACCACATACCGGAGAAAAAGCGATGAGTTTCTCTCTCCGCGGTGCGGCTCCGGCGCCATATACGGAGAGTCTGTCTCCAGCACAATCCGGTCAAGCGGCGTCTCCCGGACGGTCTCCTTGAGTTTTTTCCCGTTTCGGAAGGTCACAACGCCGCCGATTCCGAGGAAGAACCCAAGCTTCAGAAATTCCGATGCAAGCTCCGGACTGTAGGAATAGCAATGGATGACGCCCCCCAGTTCCCCTGCCCGGCATTCCTTCAGGATGGATAAGGTATCAGCCGCCGCATCCCTTGAATGGATGATCACCGGCATGTTCTCCTCTCCTGCCAGCTCCAGCTGTCTGCGGAACCAGTGCCTCTGCAGCTCTCTCTCCGGCGTATCCCAGTGATAATCCAGACCGATTTCTCCGACTGCAACCATCTTCGGCAGGTGAAGTCCTCTCCGGATTTCTTCCAGATCCTCTTCCGTCATCTCTCCGCATTCGGAAGGATGGATTCCGAGCGCTCCGTATATTCTCTTATGTCTTTTCGTCAGCTCAATAATCTTCGCAATGCTCTCCTTTGTGGATCCGGGGTCCGTCACCGCTCCGATCCCGAGCTCCTCGAAACGACCGATGAGTGCCTCTCTGTCCTCATCAAATGCGTCATCATCATAATGTGCATGTGTGTCAAAAATCATCCTTGTTTCTCCAGCTTTCCATTTTCTTTTTCTTCATCCGGCCATCAGCCTCTCTTTTGATTACCACAGAAAGTGCTGTATTTACACTGTTTTTCAGCCCTTTTTCAAGGTTTTGAAATTTTTTTAAAAAAGTACTTGCCAAACAAAAAGTGCCATACTATAATAGCACTTGTTCGCGAGGAAGTAACAAAAATCTGAACAAAAAACAAACAGAAATGATACTTCTTCCGAAGTTCATAAATATGCGCTTTTAGCTCAGTTGGTAGAGCACCTGACTCTTAATCAGGGTGTCCAGGGTTCGAGTCCCTGAAGGCGCACGCGGAGCACTGTTTTTGTGGGGTCAGCCCATGGGGACGGTGTTTCTTTTTGTTTTCTTTTACAATTTCCGGATCTCCTCGCAGCAGAACGCAGCAAAAACTCCGCCGGACCGCCCGGCGGAGTTTTTCTTCCGCATATCCATCACATCGCAGACCCATCAGGAAAACCGAACAGGTGGAAGGCTCTCGTCATACTTTACCAGCACCTCATAACCTCCCTCGCCTCCGGCTGCAAACTCTACCGGCACGCGCAGAATCCAGGTATCCTCCTTTACGCCGTCCATGACAAAACGATTGCCGGAAACCGGAAGAAGCGGCAGATCCTGATCCCGGTAGTGGAGCATCCATGTGCCCGCCTCTTTGTAAACCATAAGCTCCCCGTATCCGGGATTCTGGTAGGTTCCGGAAAGGTCTGCGTGCTCTTTTTCGTGTGCCTCTCCGGATGTCTGCTTCTGATCCGTTCCTTTATATTCCGGTGTCGTGTAATCCGCGAAGAGCTCACGGTATGCTTCGTATCCGGCGTGCTCTCCAATCAGTCCCATTTCAGCAGAAAACCGGGAGAGCCAGCTGCTTCGGATTCCGAATGCCGCCTCATCCAGTGCGTCGTACATAATTCCATGGAATAAAACCAGCTCCGGGTCATGAAGATTCATCATGATGACAAATCCCGTATCTTTCTCCGGGAGATAAATCTGTGTGCTGCTGTAGCCCTCGATCTTCCCGCTGTGCATTTGAAACGGAGTTCCCCGGTAGGTTCCCATGCGCCACCCGAGGCCATATCCCTCCAGGACCAGCGGATCTCCGGCAATCACAGGCTCTGCATCTATCCCGATGTGCGGTGTATGCATTTCGCGGAATGCCTTCTCCGAAAGAAGCCGTTCTCCCTCCTTCGTCACTCCGCCGGCCATATGAAAGCGCACCCATTTCACCATATCGTTCAGAGAAGAATTCACACCGGCGGCCGGAACCGCCAGGTCCATGTTCCAGAAGGGAAGCCGGCGCCTTGTTGTTCCGAATACCCGGTACGGCTCCGCCATATTGCCGCAGGCCTTGATTCCTGCTTCCGTCGCACTCGTCTCCGTCATTCCCAGAGGCCCGAGGAAATATTCCTCCAGCAGTTTTTCAAACGTTCTTCCCGTTACCGCCTCTGCGGCATATCCTGCCATGACAAACTGCGTATTGTTGTACTGATACTTCGACCGGAACGCAAGGTTCGAATCCAGGTACCGCATCTGCCGTGCAACCTCAGCACGGCTCTTGTCTCCCGGCCAGAGCGCATCATGATTGGCAAGTCCGGAGCGATGGCTCATCATGTCCTTCAGCGTCATCTGCTTTTCCCGGTATCGAAGCTCCGGAACAAAATCCGTCACCGGTCTGTCCAGATCAAGCTTTCCCTCATCGCACAGCTTCGATACAACCGCAGCCGTAAACGACTTCGAAATCGATGCCATGCAAAACCGGGTCGAAGGATCCATCCCGGTCTTCGCTTCCGCATTCTTCTCGCCAAGGCAATGCATTTCCGGTTCCCCATCACCCCGGAACACCGCAAAAACAAGTCCCGGAACACGATAATACCGCATCATCCTTTCAATGGCCTGCAGCCGTTCTCCATCAAAGATTTCTTTCATGATTCCTCCATACCGCCCAGTACCGGCTCCGGAAAAACATCTGGCTCTCCGGCCTTTCTTTCGTGAAAGCCCGGAACAAGCGGATGATGACACCGGACCATACGTCCCTTTTCATCGATCGAGACACAGGGTATTTTCCGGCTGCATATCGAATCTGCATACGGACATCTCGGGTGGAACGGACACCCCTCCGGAATATGGATCGGGCTTGGCGTTTCTCCCTTGATTCCCTCTGTGTGACCGCCTTCTTTCTCACCGATCTGCGGCGCCGCATCCATCAGAATTCTCGTGTACGGATGTGCCGGCTCCCGGAAAATATCCTCCGCCTCCCCCATCTCCATCACACGTCCCAGGTACATCACCATCACCCGGTCGCTGATATACTGCACGACGCGAAGATCATGCGAAATGAACAGCATGGTCAGATTCATTTCCTCCTTCAGCTGTGCCAGAAGATTTATGATCTGGGCCTGCACCGACATATCCAGCGCAGAGACCGGCTCATCCGCAATGATCAGCTCGGGCTTCATGATCAGGGCTCTTGCGATGCAGATCCGCTGCCTCTGCCCGCCGGAGAAATCGGACGGATACTTGTCCAGTGCATTGTCCGGCATTCCGACCTTTTCCAGGATATCCCTGGTCACAGTCTCAAATTGATCATTGGCACACAGCTGGTGTACCTTCAGAATTTCATAAAACATCTGCCGGATGGTCATCGAAGGATTCAGTGACGAATACGGATCCTGAAAAACCATCTGCATCTGCCTTCTTGCACTCTTCAGCTTCTTCCCTTCGGTTCTGGCAAGATCGCCGAAGGAATGGAACATGATCACACCATCATCCGGCTTGTAAAGCCGAAGGATCGTTCTGGAAAGCGTACTTTTTCCGCAGCCGCTCTCGCCCACAAGGCCAAGCGTTTCCCCCTTGTGAATCTGAAAAGACACATCCTCCACGGCGCGAACATATTCCTGCGGTTTTCTCTGCAGAATTTCCCCGAAGTTCCTTCGAATCGGAAAAACCTTGCCAAGATGCCGGACATCGAGCATTACTTCTTCAGCCATGGTCTGCCTCCTTCCCGCGCATCTCTTCCAGCTTTTCCCGGTAAAAGCACCTTGTAAAATGCCCTTCGGCTGTCTCCAGAAGCTCCGGAACCTCTTCCCTGCACCGGTCGCCTGCAAGCTCGCATCTGGGAGCAAAAGGGCATCCCTTCGGCATCTGATCCAATGCAGGAGGGGTTCCTTCTATGGAATAGAGCTTTTTCCCCTTTCGCTCCATGGAAGGAATGGACCGGAGCAGGTCATAGGTATACGGATTCAACGGATTTCGAAAGAGCTCCCCGGCCGGTGCAAGCTCCATGATTCTTCCCGCATACATCACCGCAATCCGGTCACAGATTTCCGAAGCAACTCCAAGATCGTGTGTCACCATCACAATGCTCATGCCAAGATTTTTCTGCAGCTCCTTCAGAAGACGGATGATCTGTTCCTGCACCGTGACATCCAGGGCAGTTGTCGGCTCATCCGCAAGAAGAAGTTCCGGTCTGGAAGCAAGCGCAATGGCAATCATCGCCCTCTGCCGCATGCCTCCGGAGAACTGATGCGGATATGCAAAAAGACGCTCCTTTGCAGACGGAATTCCAACCATCTGCATCAGCTTCACCGCCTCTTCTTCCTTCTCCTTCCGGCTCATTTTCTCCTTGAAGGATTCCATAATCTGCTTTCCGATCGTCTCCACCGGATTCAGCGTTGTCATCGGCTCCTGGAAAATCATGCCGATGTGCCGGCCGCGGATTTCCCGAAGCTCCGCTTCCGGCATTTTCCGCAGATCCTTTCCGTGAAACAGAATCTCTCCCCCGGTTACCTTCCCGGGATCCTTCAGAATCTGGAGCAGCGATCTGCAGGTCACACTCTTTCCGCAGCCGCTTTCTCCGATCAGGCCGAAGGTCTCCTGCTTCCCGATGGTAAAGGAGACATCATTAACGGCCGTAACTGCCTTCTCATCCGTTATAAATTCCGTCTTAAGATGCCGGACATCCAACAATACCTCGCTCACTGCAGCCTCCCTTTTTGAAAGAACACCTGCCGCTGCTCTCTGCCATTTCTCACTTTCTTTTGCGGCCGTGCGACAGCTTCTGACCGGCAACGCTGATCGAAATTCCGGTCAGGGCGAGCATAATTCCCGGAAATGTCACAATCCACCATGCGGTCATCATATAGTTTTTGCCTTCTGAAATGATGGCGCCCCACTCCGGTGTCGGGGTCGGAACACCAAGTCCCAGAAAGCTCATGGATGCGCCCATAAGCATGCACATCATAATGTCAGACACGGCATAGACAAGAACCGTAGATGCCACATTCGGAAAGATGTGCCGGAACATGATCCGAAGGTCCGAATATCCAAGTGATTTCGCCGCTTCCACATATTCACTGCTGCGGATGACCAGCACGTCGCTGCGAACCAGCCTTGTGTACTCCCTCCAGCCGACAAGCCAGATGGCAAGGAACAGATTCTTCACTCCGGAACCCAGGATTGCCACAATTGCAATGGCAAGAACCATCGTCGGAAACGCAATGAAAACATCCAGAATGCGCATGATCACCGCATCCACCTTTCCGCCAAAATACCCTGCCGCAATGCCGACAGCCGTTCCGAAAACTGCCGGGATCAGCATGGCAAAGAATCCGATCTCCAGATCCAGCCTTGCTCCGTAAACCACTCTTGCGAACACATCGCGTCCGAAGTTATCCGTTCCGAAATAGTGCGCGGCAGACGGCGGCTGCAAAAGTGCGGTCATATCCTGCGTCAGAGGGTCATACCCGGTGAACAGCTGAGGAACAGCTGCCATCAGAAGGACAAGGATCAGAACGGCATATGCCGCAAACCGAAACGGGCTGCCGGAATGTTTTCTGCGCTTCATATTCTTCTCCATAAGCTTTGATTCCATGCCTAATGCCTCACTCAAGCCGAACCCTTGGATCCAGAAGCGAATAAGAAATGTCTGTCAGAAGATTCATCACAAGGACAATAATGGCAAACAGATACACCGTCGCCTGTACCAGCGGATAATCCCTGGACAAAATTGCGTTCAGCATCATCTGACCAAGTCCCGGAAGGGCGAATACGCTCTCTATGACAATGCTCCCCGCCAGCATGGCCGTCATACGCATGGCAAGCAGCGTAACCGCCGGGATCAGCACATTGTGAAGGATGTAGCTTCTTTTGATTTTGCCCTCCGAAAGGCCCTTGCTTCTTGCAAAATCCACGTAGTCCATCTTCAGGATTTTCTCTATGTTCTCGCTGATGTTGCGAATGACAAGCGAGGCGGTCATCAGTGCCCCGGTAAAGGATGGAAGAATCAGGGAGGAAATATGCTCCGGAATCGTACTCCCCCAGCCTCCGGCCGGGAGAATACGAAGCTTCAGAGCAAATACAAGGAGCAATACCAGTCCGATCAGAAACTCCGGAATGGAGACGAAAAACAAGGACAGCGAATCAATCAGGCGTGCAGCTGCCTTCTTCCTGTGCGTCCCCGCATAGCATCCAAGCGGGATGCTGATCAGTGCCGCGAAGAAAATCGTCATGAGGGTCAGTGAGACTGTGACCTGTGCCTTCTGTGCAAACAAACCGGTAACCGAGGTCTTAAGGGAGAGCGAATTCCCGAAGTCAAACGTAAGGCACTGCTTCAAAAACCGCATATACTGTGAGAACAGCGGCTGATCCAGTCCCATTTTGGCGCGCATCGCCGCAATCGCTTCATCACTTGCCATGTTGCCTACAAGAAGTATCGCGGGATCGCCCGGAATCAGCCTCATTCCGAAGAAAATTGCCACTGTGACCACAAGAAGCACCGGAATCATCTGCAAAACACGTTTCAGAATATAAGTCAGTTCATCCATCACACTTCACCATTTATAGCGAGAACAGGAAGCTGCTGCGCTGCATCACTATTTGCTGATCGTCATGTTGCGGAAGTTATACACACCGAGCGGATTCTGCGCAGCTCCCTGCACCTTGTCGGTGGTCACAAAGGTATACGGTGCATACAGAATCGGAATCAGAGGAACCGCATCTGCGATGACTTCCTGCATGTTCTTATATGCCTCGGCGCGCTTCGTCTCATCCATCTCGCTGTTGCCTTCTGTGCAGTACTCCTCCGCCTTCTTCTGGTCCTCATCGTTCCAGTAGGTTCTCCAGCAATGTGTCTGGCTTTCAATGGCAACCAGACCTGCCAGCTCCGAAATGTCCGTCATATCACTTGTCATGTTGCTGATAAACACGTCATAATTGCCGTCCTTCCAGTTCTGTCTTGCCGTCGCCTTATCGATCTGCTGGATGTCAAGCGTAATGCCGATTTCCTTCCACTGCTGCTGCAGGAGAGTCGCGGTCTGAAGAACCTCCGAATCTCCGTTGCCCACCTGTACGCTGATGGAGAATCCATCCGGATATCCTGCCTCCGTCAGAAGCTCTTTTGCCTTTTCCACATCAACACCTGCTGCAGGGATGTCCTGATCGCTGTAGGGAAGTGCCGGTGCCAGATAGGTCTCTGCCAGTGTGCCGTTTCCGTAATAAACCGCATCGTTGATTGCCTTCTTGTCAGTTGCAAGAGCAAGGGCCTGACGGACTCTCTTGTCCTTCGTCTCTTCTCCCTGGCAGTTGATCAGAACGAACTTGACATCTGTGGAATCAAAGAAGCTGACCTCGACTCCGCTCGCCGCCTGAAGCTCGGAAACTCTGCTGTAGGGAACGTCCGCTGCAATGTCAATCTGGCCGCTCTCCAGCTGCATGATTCTCGTGCTGTCATCCGCAACTACGTTAAGATCAATCTCATCCACCTTCGGAGAACCGCTCTCCCAGTAGTTCGTATTCTTCTTGAAGACCATCTTCTCCCCGCGGCTCCAGGAATCCAGAACAAAGGGACCGGTTCCTACAGGCTTTTCTGCAAGGCCTTCTTCTCCCTGTTCCTCGCAGTATGCTTTCGGCATGATGCCGCAGTAGAACATGGCAATTGTCGGGAGAAATGCCGGCGAAGCAGCATTCAGATGTGCAATGACGGTTCCGTCTCCGCCATCCTCAATGCTGTCCATCATATCCAGCATGCCGGCCCACGGTCCTTCCGCCTCCTTGGCTCTGGTCAGACTGTACACAACATCCTCTGCCGTCACAGGATCGCCCGTGGAAAACTGAATGCCGTCACGGATATGGAAGGTATAGGTCAGACCATCGTCAGACACCTCCCAGGTATCCGCTACCGCCGGAATGATCTCTGTTCCATCATCCGAGCTTCCGACCAGGCCTTCCACAACCATGTTCAGAATCCAGATATCCACATTGGATGCGGTCATGACAGGATCCAGGCTCTCCGAGTCGGAGCCTCTTGCCATGATTACCGTTCCGCCGGAGGCAGCTTCCTCTGCCGAAGAGCCCGCGGTATCTCCGCTCTCTGCCGCAGCAGCTGTCGAAGCTTCGGAGGTTCCTTCCGAAGTACCGGAGGTGCTGCCGCACCCTGCCAGCAGCGATGCTGCCGTAATTCCTGCAAGTATTGCCGAAAACAGTCTCTTTTTCATTGTCTCTCCTCTCTGTCCACTCTATGTCCATGCGCCCGAAGGGTTCTGGCCTGAATCAATGCGGTCCGGATCCGCTGTCATCCTGCAGGCAGTGCCTTCGTCTTACACACTCTGCAATCATCTCTGCGGTTTCCTCTGCACCAAAATAGCTGCTGTTCACCAGAAGGTGCTTGCAGGCCAGAGGATCCCGTCCGTCCTTTCCATAGCGTTCGTGATACCGTTCTCTTGCCCGGTCCACCTCCACCACCATTTTCATGGCCGTCTCCGGATCCATTCCAAGCCTTTCGGTACAGTTCCGGATTCGGTCTTCAAAGGGAGCAAAAATATAAACATGAAAGGTGTTTTTGAAATCGCGGAGAACGTAATCCGCACATCGTCCTACGATGACGCAGGAGCCTCTGGAGGCAATGGAGCGGATCAGCTCCGACTGGACTTCATAAAGCTCATCCTGCTTCTTCCTCGAGGAGGTTCCCAGCGGAAACTTCATTTTCCAGTAAACGCCTCCGATTGATTCCTCATTCTGACTGACATACGAAATCGGGAGTCCCATTTCCGCTGCTGTCTGCTCCACAATGTCCCGGTCATAGAAGGGAAGATTCAGCTTTTCCGCAAGAATCCTGGCAATGGGTCTTCCAAGACTCCCGAATTGTCTGGTAACCGTAATCACACAGCTCATATTCGTCCTCCCCTGCAGCTTCCGTCAGTATCCGGTGCGCCGCTTCTCCTGTTTCGTATTCATCGGAAACTCATATACAAAAACGGCGCATCCGATTGCTCGGGTGCGCCGTTACACCAGGTGTTTTTCCTGCTTGTATACTTGTATACATTTATTGACTGCTCACTAAATTACCACATTGCTTCCGTCTTTGCAAGTCCTTTCCGACTGATTTCTGAAGCAGTCACTCTCTTGCTCATTTCCGGAACAGGGTTCCGATAATTCCTCTTCCGAGGCTTGCACCTACGTTTCCGCCAAGTGTCTTTCCGAATTTGCCGAACATGGAGCCGCCGACACTCTTTCCAACCTCCCGGCCGATGGTTCCAGCAACGGAATTTCCGACGGATTTGGCCGCGCTGCGGGCAGATCTCTCCCGCGCCTTACGGGCCTTCTCCTTCTCCTTTTCCTCTGCAGCCTGCTGCCTGGCCGTTTCCGCAAGAGCCTTTGTTTCTTCTTCCTGCTTCTGCGCATCCGCAGCCTCCTGCGATGCCTTCCGCTGCAGGAATTCATAGGCAGAATCCGGATCCACAGCTTCTGCGTATTTTACCGCAAGGAGGCTCTCCTGAATTTCCTTTCTGCGGATTTCCTCTGTGATCGCGCCCATCTGCGATACCGGCGGTGCAATGATAACCTTCTGTGCCACACCGGGAACGCCGTCTTCCTCCAGGAAGGAGCAGACCGCTTCGCCGACGCCAAGCTCCAGGATCGTCTGGTACGTATCCATCTCCGGATTGATGCGGAAGGACTGAGCTGCTGCCTTCACCGCCTTCTGATCCTTCGGCGTATAGGCATGAAGCGCATGCTGAATCCGGTTTCCCAGCTGCGCCAGAACATCATCCGGTATATCCGAGGGATCCTGTGTGCAGAAGTAAATGCCGACTCCCTTGGAACGAATCAGCTTCACCACCTGCGAAATCTTATCCAGAAGTGCCTGCGAGGTTCCGCGGAACAGAAGGTGAGCCTCATCAAAGAAAAAGACCATGCGCGGCTTCTCCAGGTCTCCGACCTCCGGAAGCTGCTCAAACAGCTCCGAAAGAAGCCACAGAAGAAAAGCAGAATACAGCTTCCCGTTCTGAATCAGCGTTTCCGAATCCAGAATATGAATCATTCCCTTTCCGTCGGTTCCGGTGGTAAACCAGTCGCGGATATTCAGAGCGGTTTCCCCGAAGAAGAGATCCCCTCCCTCTCCCTCCAGTGCCGCAAGAGACCGGATGATGACCGCAATCGATGCCGGGCTGATTTTTCCGTAATCCGCCTGGAAGGAAGCCCGGTTCTCATCGATATAATTCAGAAGTGCCTTCAGGTCCTTGATGTCCACAAGAAGAAGCTCCTGCTCATCCGCAATCCGGAAGGCAACGGAAAGAAGATCGGACTGAAGCTCGTTCAGCCCGAGAACCCGGGATAAAATGAGCGGTCCCATCTCCGAAATGGTCGTCCGAAGCTGGATTCCGCGCTCTCCGTAAAGGTCCCAGAAGGTCACGGGATACTTCGCAAAAATATCCTCCTCCCCGCTCATGCCGATGCGCTGCATCCTCGTTCTGATATTCTCATTCGCTTCTCCGGGCCGACACATTCCCGCAAGATCGCCTTTCACGTCCGCCAGAAACACCGGAACGCCAAGCTCACTGAAGGATTCCGCAAGTTCCTTTAAGGTCGCCGTCTTGCCGCTTCCCGTTGCGCCGGCAATCAGTCCATGCCGGTTTGCCATCTTCGGAAGAAGAAAGGCCTGTCCTCCATCCTCTGTACCGCCAACCCAGATTTTCCCATCTCTGATCATGGTCCCCCCTTGCCGCAGCCTGCGGCCGTAAGAAGAGAAACCGCTCTTTTCTGCTTCTGCAGTTTCTCCGATATGATTGTGACATTGAAATCATTATAGCAAATCGGCACAGATTTATGCGTTATGCGACACTATGCCGGTTTTGGGACATTTCTTTCCTCTTCACGCATGCTATACTCGATTCTGACCTGCCTGAACTTCGCAAATCCGTTCCGGCAGGAGGGATGGAAAGGAGTCCGCTTCATGAATACCTATCTGATGAAAAAAGCCATGATTGAGACCGCCGTGGATCGCGGGATCAAGGAGATGGAGGATGACCCGAAGCGGAGCATCCGCCGACTGACAGATCTTGGCAAGCAGTTTTCCAGAAATCGTTTCCAGGAGACTGTTTTTTCGGTGATGCAGGAGCTGCTCAACAATGAGAACAGCGCCTACTATGATATGATGCATAATCTGATTAAGAATTCCGAGAAGGAATCTCTGAAGAAGTTCGGTGTGAATTTCGGCTATATGAGCTGGTCCTACGGGGCTGCCAGAGTACGTGAGAAGGAGACGAAGGAGGGAGTTCTGATTCCCTGGACCATCATGCTGCGCTACGACGCAAAGGCCGAAGACGGCCTGACCATGGATCGTCTTTCTTCTTTGATGGAGCAGGGACAGGATCTTGGAATTTATGCCTATTTTATCCGGGAATGTGCAGATGACGAAGACTCCTACGCGCTTCTCGAGCTTCTCGAGCGCTATAAGGAATGCGCCTACGTCTGGTTTAAGAGCAACGGCCGGCTGACAGCTGCACAGATCCAGATGCTTCGGGTATGTCGGAACGCTCTTGTCTGCCTCCCGCTCTCCGATCCGGAGACCTCACTGACCGCAGCGCTTCTTCGCGATCAGAAGATTCCGTTTGCTCTCTATCTGGAATACGGAAAGGACTCTATCCTTCCGGGACTTACGGAGGTATACAAAGAAAGCGTTCTCGCAAGCGAGACCGCCATGTTCTTCCTCATCTCTGCAGACGGCGCCGACTGTGCCGCAGCAGATCTTGCTTACCGCTCCAGACTGGAGCAGAAATATCCTTTTGTGATCATGGATTATTACGGGGACGGACAGTCCATCAGCCGTGTTCTGTGTGAGCACACAAATCTGCTGGAAATCGGTTCTGACGGCCGCATGATCCGCCCTGACGGTCAGAAGGGTGAGCCCTTCCCCTTTGAGCTTCCGCTCATTGATGCTCTGCGGCAGGTTATGCCACCGAAGAAGCCATTTTCAGAATCACATCCCGAAGCTTAAGGATGTAAGCATCGGCGTCCATGGACTGCCGGTACTCTCCGGACAGCCAGCGGACAAGTGAGGAAAGAAGTGCATCAAGAATAAAGGTGATATAGAAGTCATCATCTTGGTTGTCGGGCAGAGTATTCCGAAGGAAGAATTCCGCAACCGGGGTCATGGTTTCCACAAGATAATCCCGAAACGAATTCTGCCCTTCAATCTGCAGGGCAGCATAATAGAACTCCCTTTCGGAATAGAAATAATGCAGGATGTCCGAAAGCAAGTCCCATACGTTCTCGTAGTTCACCACGTCCATTCCGCCGACAAAGCCTACATAAAAGATCCAGTTCACCAGATCGTACTTGTCGCGGAAATGATAATAAAAGCTTTTCCGGTTAATTCCACAATCATTGCAGATATCCGATACGCTGATTTTCTCAAATGGCCGCTGGCGCATCAGCTTCTTCATCGATGCCGCCAGTGCATTTTTCGTTGCATTGGAATCTGACACGTTTCTACCTCGCTGAGACAAAAGCCGTGAAGGCGGTTTTGCCGAATGCCCTCAGACAGATGCAGGCTCGCAGGAGCCGCAGGAATCGCTTCCGCTTCCCTGTGCTGCCGCATCGGTTATGCCGTCCTTCTGCAGCTTCTCAATTACTTCCTTCATCGTGCGCCATCCAAGCGTCGCGCACTTCACCCGGGCAGGCATATGTGCCACGTCCTCCAGAGAAGCCGCTTCGTCCAGCTCCTCCTTCTCTTCTTCCGTGGCTGTTCCCTTGATCATGCCCATGAAAACAGAAGCAAGATGCAGTGCCTCTTCCTCCGTCCGCCCGATGACCAGGTCGCACATCATATCCGCACTTGCCTGGGAAACAGCGCAGCCGCTTCCGTTGAATGCTGCATCCTCGATCACACCGTTCTGAACCGTAAGCTGCAGGTTGATATCATCTCCGCAGCTCGGGTTCACGCCGTTCAGCACGATCGTCGGATTCTTCAGATCGTGCTTGTGCGTCGGATGAAGATTGTGTTCATTTACAATTTCACGATATAACGATTTAATATCCAAGCCAGCTTCTCACTTTCGAGACCGCCTTCACAAAGCGGTCGACTTCTTCTTCCGTATTATAAAAATACAGACTTGCGCGTACGGTAGCATTGGCCCCCAGAAATTTCATCAGAGGCTGTGCGCAGTGATGTCCTGCGCGCACCGCAATGTGCTCAGTATCCAGAACGGATGCCACATCATGCGGATGGCAGCCCTCGATATTGAAGGTGACAATTCCATTGTGCTTCGAAGGCTCTGCCGCGCCGTACATCGTCACTCCGGGAATCTCCGAAAGACCTGCCATCAGCTTTGCTGTCAGCACTTCTTCCGTCTTTCCTATTGTATCAAATCCAACCTGCTGCAGGTAGTCAATTGCGGCTCCCAGCCCGACTGCTCCGGACGCATTCACGGTTCCTGCCTCGAACTTCTCCGGCACCTCTGCATAGGTTGCACTCTGACGATCCACATACTCGATCATCTCTCCGCCGGTCAGGAAAGGAGGCATCTCCTTCAGAAGCTCCATTCTGCCGTACAGACAGCCGATTCCCATGGGAGCCATCAGCTTATGTCCGGAGAACGCATAAAAATCACAGCCGATTTCCTGAACATTGACCGGAATGTGCGGTGTGGACTGTGCTCCGTCCACCACGCAGACAGCACCGTGACGGTGTGCTTCCTCTGCAATCCTCTTCACCGGATTGGTGACACCGAGGACGTTGCTGATATAACCGATGGAGACAATCTTTGTGCGGTCTGTAATCTTCGAGCAGATCTCCTCTTCCGACAGTGTTCCGTCAAGTGCAGGCTCCATGTAGATCAGCTTCGCGCCCCTCTGTCGGCACACCATCTGCCAGGGAAGAATGTTGGAGTGATGCTCCATAACGGAAATGACAATCTCATCGTCCTTTTCGACATGGCTGAGACCGTAGCTGTAAGCCACAAGATTCAGCGACTCTGTAGTATTGCGGGTAAAAATCACCTCACCGTCTTCTCCGGCTCCGATCAGCGCCGCAGCCTTATGCCGCGCCTTCTCGTACTCCTCCGTCGCCTCAATACTCCATCCGTAAAGTCCCCGAAGCGGATTTGCATTGCAGGTATCATTGAAGCGTTCCATCGCCTCCATGACACACTGCGGGCGCTGCGTGGTTGCAGCGTTGTCAAAATATACAACGTCGCTGTCTCTCAGAATGGGAAAATCCTTCCGATACGGATTTCCCAGGCCATTCCCTGTGCTCATTTCGCAAAAGCCTCCTCGATCTTATTCATCAGCTCTGCGCGAAGCGGAAGATCCGGAATCTCTCTGACAACTGCTCCAAGTCTTGCGCGAACCATAATCTGCTCTGCCTCTTTCCGGTCAATTCCGCGGGATGCCATATAAAAGAGAATATCGTCATCAAGCTGTCCGATGGAAGCTCCATGACGGCCTTCTACATCCTCTTCCTCGCATAAAATAATCGGGAGGGTCTTATTCACTACATCATCCGAAAGAAGCAGGACGTTCTCCTGTTCATCTCCCTTTGAGCCCTTCGAGCCCTTCCGGAAGTCGATGGTGCCCCGGAATGCCTTCTCAGAGCGATCCTTCAGAACACCGTCAAAGCTCATTTTCACGTCAGTTCTGCGGCCGCGCTGAATCGCGTTGTAGTTGACGTCAATTGCCTTCCGATCGTTTCCAAGGTACCCAACATGCGCCTCAAAGGAAGACCGGTTCCCGATCAGCTCCGGCTGCGTGCCAACGTACACCCTGCCGCCGCCGAGCTCAATCTGAACCATCTTCATGGAAGCGCCTTCTGCCAGCGCCGCTCCCGTGTCATCCAGAAACGTGTAGCCTTCTCCCAGAATCTGTGCCTTTACAAGGGAGAGGCTTGCTCCCTTTTCCAGTATGATTTTCGTAGAAAATGCGGCCGTTCCCTTGTCCTTACTCCCGGATGCCGCACGCAGAAGAACCGTCAGATGGCTGTTCTCACCTACGCGGATCAGCTGCCCCTGCGAAGCCTCATTTCCGTCATAGAAGTCCACGCTCCATACGACAGGCTCCTCGCAGCGGGTATCCGGTGCTACCTCAAGCATTTCATAAACCGTTCCGGACTTCTCCAGAAATGCATCGTACTCGGCGCCAAGTCCCGTTCCGAAGCTCTGCGGATGATAAATCGGCACCTTTCCCGCAACGATTGCCTCCGGCTTCTCCTCCGGAGCATATTTCTCAAGCCATTTCGCGGCTTCCTTTCCTGACATTCTGCGGTGAGTTACACCCTCCGGCAGTTTTTCAAACCGTGTCTCCACGTCCAGAGAGGACGACAGGCCCCTGGGCGCAGTTCCTTCGTTTGCTTCCAGCCGGTTCCAGGTAAGAGAGGGGATATGGCCGACCTTCATTGCTGTCTTCTCCATCTTACATTCCCTCCATTTCCAGGCGGATCAGGTTGTTCATCTCTGCCGCATATTCCAAAGGAAGCTCCTTGCTGACCGGATCCGCGAAGCCGGAAACGATCATTGCTCTTGCCTCCGTCTCGCTGATGCCTCGGGACATCAGATAGAAGACCGCTTCATCGCTGATGCGGCCGATCTTCGCTTCATGTCCCACATCCGCATCCGCGGTGCGCACATCCATTGCAGGAATCGTATCCGAGCGGGAAATGTCATCGAGCATCAGAGACGCACAATCCACCGATGCCTTTGCTCCCTTCGCACTCTTTTTGATTTCAATGCTGCTGCGATAGGTGCTGATTCCTCCGTCCTTGGAGATGGACTTGGTATTGATATAAGAAGAGGTATCCTCACCGATATGCACCATCTTGGCTCCGGTATCCAGATTCTGTCCGCCGCCCGCGAAGGTAATGCCGGTAAATTCGCAGTGGGAATGATCTCCCTTCAGGATGGTTGTCGGATACAGATAGGAAACATGGGACCCGAAAGAGCCGGAAACCCATTCCATTCGTCCTCCCTCCTCCACCAGTGCGCGCTTGGTGTTGAGGTTGTACATATTCTTCGACCAGTTCTCAATCGTGGAATAGCGAAGTCTTGCATTCTTCTTGACATACAGCTCCACACAGCCTGCGTGAAGATTGGCGATATTGTATTTCGGTGCCGAGCAGCCTTCAATGAAATGAAGATCCGCCCCTTCATCTACGATAATCAGCGTGTGCTCAAACTGGCCTGCTCCCTTTGCGTTCAGCCGGAAATAGGACTGAAGCGGAATCTCCACCTTCACGCCCTTCGGCACATAAACAAAGGATCCGCCGGACCACACAGCCCCGTGCAGTGCTGCGAATTTGTGATCGGTCGGCGGCACCAGATGCATGAAATACTCCTTCACCATGTCCTGGTACTCCCCGGTCACCGCCTCTTCAAAGCCCGTATAAACTACGCCCTGCTTCGCCACATCGTCCTGCAGATTGTGATATACCAGCTCCGAGTCATACTGCGCGCCGACGCCCGCAAGAGACTCACGCTCTGCCTGCGGAATTCCGAGCTTCTCAAAGGTATTCTTGATCTCGTCCGGGACCTCACTCCAGTCTCCCTTCATATCCGAATGAGAGCGGACATACGAAGAAATCCGGTCCATGTCCAGCCCCTCAATGGACGGTCCCCAGTTCGGAACCTCGAGCTCATTGTACAGATCAAGACACTTCAGCCGGAACTCCCGCATCCATTCCGGATCATGCTTCTCCTCGGAGATTCTCTCTACAATATCCGCAGTCAGGCCTTCCTGCATACGATAAAAGCCTTCTGATTCGTCATCCTTAAAATCGTACAGGCTTCGATCGATTTCTTTGAATTGTTGTTCTGCCATAGTTGCCTCTCTATGCCGCAGTCCGTCTGCGGCATCGGTACTGTCGTCCTTTACTGCGCTCCTGCAAATCTCTCAAATCCGCGCTCGTTGATCTCATCCACCAGCTCCGCTCCGCCGGTATGCACCAGATTTCCCTTTACCAGTACATGCGTATAGTCCACCTTCAGACACTCCAGAATTCTCGTGGAGTGGGTGATGATAAGCAGCGCACCGTTTCTCTTCTTCTGGTATTCCTCGATGCCCCGGGAAACAACGCGTACCGCATCCACGTCCAGACCGGAATCCGTCTCATCCAGAATGGCAAGCTTCGGATTCAGCATAAGAAGCTGCAGAATCTCCGCCTTTTTCTTCTCGCCGCCGGAAAAGCCCACATTCAGGTCACGCTCTGCATAGGATTCATCCATGCCGAGCAGCTCCATCGTTGCCTCCAGCTCTTTTTTAAACTGAAAAATCTTGAGCGGCTTGCCCGTCTTCTGACGAATGGCATTGCGAAGGAAGGCCTCAAGGGACAGGCCGGGAACCTCAAGCGGATTCTGGAAGGAGAGGAACATCCCCTTCTGTGCGCGCTTGTCTGCTGACAGTACCGTGATGTCCTCGCCGTCAAAAACAATCTTTCCGCCGGTCACCTTGTAATTGGGATTTCCCATCAGCGTATAGCCAAGAGTCGACTTGCCGGCTCCATTCGGTCCCATCAGAACATGTGTCTCACCGGCACCGATCTCCAGATTAATATGATGAAGCAGCTCACCTTCCTCGATGGCTGTCGACAGGTCCGTCACCTGCAATAATGTATCTGCCATAGCTTCCTCCATTTGCTCCGCTCGGAAAAATAATTCTGATTATCCATTCAGAATGGATATTTTGCCACAGTGATCTTCGCTTTGTCTGTTGCCATAACAACAATTACTATATAACAAAGTCATTCCCTGCAAGCGCTTCCGACTGATCCTTCAGATCCTGAAGCGTCACGCTGTCCACATATTCATTGATCACCTTTGCAAAGCCCTTCCAGAATGGAAGTACGGTGCAGTCCTCACAACGCACACACGGGTTGCTGTCTCCTTCCAGGCACGGAACCGGATTCAGCGGTCCCTCCATAACACGGAGGATGTCACCTACCGTGTAGTCCTCCGGCCGTTTTGCCAGACGATAGCCCCCGTTGTTGCCTCGCTGCGAGCGGAGATATCCGGATCTGGTCAGTGCTGTAACGATCTGCTCCAGATATTTCACCGTAATATCCTGTCTCTCTGAAATATCCTTCAATGAAATGTACTCACCGGTATCATGAACCGCAAGGTCCAGCATCATACGCAGTGCATATCTGCCTTTGGTTGAAATTTTCATAGTATCCTTTCCGCCCTCTCCCGGTTGTTCCTGTGCTGTTTCTGCACTATACTCTTTGATAACCGCGGCCCCATTCTCTAATTTCAGTATTCCTATTGGGGTCTAGGTATTTGACATTGTTATCATATATGCAAGACTGTTTTTTCGCAAGTAAGGAATATCCATGCTGACCACAGATGAGAAATACATGAAGCAGGCACTCACGCAGGCCAGAAAAGCCATGGCAATCGGCGAGGTGCCGATCGGATGTGTCATCGTCCATGACGGAACCGTAATCGGCCGCGGCTACAATCGCCGCAACACGGATCACTCCACACTCTCACACGCAGAAATCGCCGCGATCCGAAAGGCCAGCCGCAGGCTTGGCGACTGGAGGCTCGAGGGCTGTACCCTGTACTGTACTCTGGAGCCCTGTCCCATGTGCGCCGGTGCCATAGAGCAGGCCCGCATCGACCGCGTCGTCATTGGCGCAGCGAGCGACAAATCCGGCTGCGCAGGCTCACTCCTGAACATCGTCGCCAATGAGAAGCTGATGCATCAGTCTGAGATCACGCGCGATGTTCTCGCAGACGAATGCCGCGGCCTTCTGCAGCAGTTCTTCCGTGACCTTCGCATCCGCAACCGCATGCTGCGGAAGGGTGCGGCTGCAGAAATCACAGAAGGAATCTCAGAAGGATAACTGCAGCATGGCCTGCCGGGAAAGCTCTTGCCCGCAATCGGCTTCTTTGCTATACTAATGGAATCCTGCCGCTGGCAGGGCTCGGGCAGCCGCCCGGGTGCATCGTATTGAAGTTTGGGTCTCACGCAATGAATCCTGCGAACCGTGTCAGATCGGGAACGAAGCAGCACTAAGCAGATCCTTTCATGTGCCGTGAGGAAGCCTGGCGGAGCGATGTATCCGGTACCGTGCCCGGGTCCTGCCGGCGGCAGGATTTTTTCAACTTTGCTTCGGAGATTTTCAGGAATTCTCCGGACCTTTTGTTTTGAGGATATCTATGATGAATTTTATGGATCTTACAAGCTGCCGCCTTTGCCCGCGAAACTGCGGCGTAAACCGCAGGGCCGGAGAGCTTGGCTTCTGCGGTCTTCCGGAGACCATCCGCGCTGCCCGTGCTGCGCTGCTGTACTGTGAGGAGCCCTGCATTTCGGGAGAAAACGGCTCCGGAGCCATTTTCTTCACCGGCTGCAATCTCGGCTGCCGCTTCTGTCAGAATGCCGACATCTCCGGCGGAATACGAAAGGCCACAGCTTCCTCTTATGCAGGCGAGGCTCTGACTGCGGATAAGCTTTCTGATATTATGCAAAAGCTTCAGGAGCAGGGTGCCTCCAACATCAACCTGGTTACGCCTTCACACATTCTGCACGTCCTGATTCCCGCCCTTGAGAAAGCCAGACAGCACGGACTGCACATTCCTGTTGTATATAACACGGCATCCTATGAGAAAGCGGAGGTTCTTCGTGCTCTGGATGGGCTCGTGGATATCTATCTTCCGGATCTGAAATATTATGACCCTCAGATCTCCGCCTCCTATTCCAATGCCCCGGACTACTGGCAGGCTGCCACAGCTGCCATTGCAGAGATGGTTCGCCAGTGCCCGAAGCCGTTGTTTGCCGACGGTTCCTCTTCTCTGAACGAAGAGGATGACCGCAACGATCCCCTGATGACAAAAGGCGTCATCGTCCGCCACATGGTTATGCCCGGTCACACGCAGGATTCCATGGAAATACTGCGCTATCTCTACGAGACCTACGGAAACCGTATTTTCGTCAGCATCATGAACCAGTACACGCCCATGCCGCGCTGTGCAGATGATCCTCTTTTGTCCCGCCCTGTCACAAAAAAAGAATATGACGAAGTCGTTGACTTCGCCATATCCCTTGGAATTGAAAACGGTTTTCTGCAGGAGGGCGGCACCATCTCCAAAAGCTTTATTCCCGCCTGGGACGGCACCGGCATCCGCTGAAATTCTCTTGTCTTTCTGTTTCCGTCAATACCCGGATCAATACTCCTTCGCATTCAGATACTTCAGATAGTTGATCACCATCAGAGAAATCTTGAACCGGAGAGCATCGTCAAAATTGCGGATATCCAGCCCGGTCTGCTTCTGCAGCTTCTCGATCCGGTAAACCAGCGTGTTGCGGTGAATGAAAAGTTGTCTGGACGTCTCGGATACGTTCAGATTGTTCTCAAAGAAGCTGTTGATGGTCGAAAGCGTTTCCGTATCCAGATTATCCGGCACATCCTCGCCGAACACTTCGTGAATAAATACATTGCACAGATTGGAGGGAAGCTGATAGATCAGTCGTCCAATGCCAAGCTGATTGTAGGAATTCACCATCTTCTCCGCATTGAAAATTTTTCCAACATCCATTGCCATTCTCGCCTCCTTGTAGGAGCGGGAAATATTCTTCAGATCTGTCACAATGGATCCGTAGGAAGCACGAACCTTCAGCATGGCCTCCGTGTTCAGCATATCGACGGCAACGGTTGCTGCCTGCTCCAACTGATCATAGGACTCTACTGTCTCCACGGCCTTGATGATGATCACGCTGGTCTCGTCAACCTCTGTCAGATAGTCCCCATTATGTGCCGTGAAAATACCGCCCAGAAGTTCACTTGCCGAAGTCTCTCCGTCCGATTCCAGCTCCACCAGAATGATGGCGCGGGGAACCTGATAATTGATGTGCAGCTTTCTTGCGCGGTTGTGAATGTCCACAAGAAGGAGGTTGTCCAGGAGAAGATTCTGGAAGAAATTATTCCGGTCATACTTCTCACGGTAAGCGACCATCAGATTCTGTATCTCGCTGACAGCAATTCGTGCGATCATCAGCGTGTGATCTCCATCTCCGATGGCAGTCAGGATATATGCAGTGTCTTCTTCGTCGCGGATTTTCAGCAGATAATGATTGCCGACAATCTGACTGTCCACGGAGGATTTCGCAAATCCGGAAACGATATCCGCAGCCGGAATCTCCGCTCCCTGCGTCATGGCAAACAAACCGCCGTTCACGTCCTGCACGCAGAACTCCACCTTCGAAATGGAGGCGAGCTCCTCCAGGCAACTCTTAACAATCTGTGATGAAAGCATGTATCTTCCCTTCTCCCTGCAGGAATTCATCCATTTTCTCCGGAGCAAGTCCATCTCCCTGTCTGCTTCTTCCCGCAAGGCTGTTTTTGCGCAGACAAAATCTGTCAAAATCAAGCTTTTTCGTCTATTATGATTACCTGTTGTAATATTCTACACGCCGTTTTTGTTAAAAACAATACAATTCTTCACAAAAAAGGGATGCGCCGATGCGCATCCCTCTCATTTTTCAAAAGCTTATGCAGAAACCGGATTAGTTGCAGATGGTCTTCTCAGTTTCCTTGTCGAATACATGAACCTTATCGGTATCGATTGCAAACTCAACCTCAGATCCAGGACGAGCGGTGGTCTTAGGATCAACGCGGGCAGTAATCGGAGTCTCGTTTACATCGAAGTACAGGAATACTTCTGCACCGAGCAGCTCGTATACGTTAACCTTCGCCTTGAAGATTGCGTTGGACTTTGCAAGATCATCCGGATGATCAGAAAGGTTCTCAGGACGGATACCCATAACAACGGTCTTTCCGTCATAGCCGCCATCGATCAGAGCCTTGGACTTCTCAGCATTCAGCGGAACAGTAACGGCATCGCCGATCTGCAGAGATGCCTGAGCGCCGTTAATCTTAACGGTTGCATCCAGGAAATTCATCTGCGGAGATCCCATGAAGCCTGCTACGAACAGGTTGCAGGGAAGATCATACAGGTGCTGAGGAGTATCAACCTGCTGAACAACGCCGTCCTTCATAACAACGATTCTGGTACCAAGAGTCATAGCCTCGGTCTGGTCGTGTGTTACGTAGATGATGGTGGTGCCCAGTCTCTGGTGCAGCTTAGCGATCTCAGATCTCATCTGAACACGAAGCTTAGCGTCCAGGTTGGAAAGAGGCTCGTCCATCAGGAATACCTTAGGATTACGTACGATAGCACGTCCCATGGCAACACGCTGTCTCTGTCCACCGGAAAGAGCCTTCGGCTTACGATCAAGAAGGTTGGTCAGATCAAGGATCTTCGCTGCATTGCGAACCATCTTGTCAATCTCATCCTTCGGAGCCTTGCGGAGCTTCAGTCCGAATGCCATGTTATCATATACTGTCATGTGCGGATACAGAGCGTAGTTCTGGAATACCATTGCGATATCGCGGTCCTTCGGCTCTACATCGTTCATAACCTTTCCGTCGATCTTAAGAGTTCCGGAGGAGATGTCTTCCAGACCTGCGATCATACGAAGAGTGGTAGACTTTCCGCATCCGGAAGGTCCTACGAAGATGATGAACTCCTTATCTTCGATATCAAGATTGAAATCCTTAACAGCTTCAAAGCCATTCGGGTACTTCTTATAAATATGCTCCAAATTAAGACTTGCCATTTCATGTCCTCCTGTTGTTGCGGAAGATCCCCCTCCGCGTTTGCGACTGTACTAAGTATATGAAAAACCCCTTCTTCTTACCATCACCTAATTCCACAAAAATAACCGGAATTCTCTTGGCAATAGTACAGAAGAAGGGGCCTCTCCATTCTGTCTTTGTTAATTGTGTTTAAGTATTTTCGTTTTGGATATGCACATTACCCAAAACACATTTCCTCATGCATCCTGCATGCCGCCGCGGATGTTCTGCAGCACCTATCTGCTCTCGTTCAGAATGCGGAAGGCTTCTTCCTTCTCTTCTTCGCTTTCCTCCTCGGTAAGCTCGACCTTCTCCGGCTCGAACTTTGAGAACGGCTTGCTGACAAGAAGACAGGTCACATAGCCGGGAACGCTGAGTCCGAACAGAACCACAAACGGAAAAATCTGCGGAAGCGCAAGAACAGACAGCACCGCAAGGCCTGCGGATACCAGCCAGATTCCTCCGATTCCAAGCGTTCTCGGGAAATTTGCGATTGCCATCAGAGCCGAATTCTTGAAGGTTGTCTTCACGGTGTTGACGAAATGGCTCTGTAACGGGAAAACCCACTGCAGAAGGAGAAACAGAATAATGGACAGTGCAATCACCAGATACCGCAGCACCTTCGGAAATGCATCCGGTGCCTGACGGAACATGAACAGATCCAGTGCCAGAACAGCAACGATTGCCAGCATAATCAGCCACTCGCCGGTTGCCTGCTTAAAGTTATCCTTAAACTGCTGAAAGAACGGCCGAACCGTGTATCCTTCTTCCTTTCTCGCCCACTTCAGCTCCACATAGTACATGGCTGTCAGAGCAGAACCGACTGTAAAAACCGGAAGGCACAGGAGCAAGGTCAGCAGATTCAGAATCATCATGTCCGCAAGACGCGACAGCCCTCTCATGACCGGATTTTCAAGATCAAATAATTTTCCCAACGTTTTCCCTTTCTGCCGTAATTACGACTCGCTTTTATCAAACAGATGATCCAGAAAATCCCGGATCTGTTCCTTCAAAAGCTCAAGAAGATTCTTCTTCGCCTTCTCCGCCTCTGACCTTGCCGCATCGGAGACCGCCTGCACCGCCGCGTCTCCTGCCTCGCTTACCTTTTCCGTTACGGCATCGGTCACCGTATCCGACACTTCACCGACCGCATCCAGCACTCTCTGATCCTTTGTAATTTCCGACCAGATCAGAATCGGGGAAAGTCCCATCTCCTGCAGCTCGTCCAGAGCCTCCAGAAGATACTGTTTCTCCTGCTCCAGGGCAAAATTCGAAGACTTCTCCGCTGCTTCTGCAGGCAATGGCGCACTCACAGTCATACATGCAGCTGCCAGAAGCGCGCAGAGGCAGCTTATTGTCTTAGCAGATTTCCGCACCATCCGCAATGTCCTTCTCCGCCTCCGGCGTCATCAGCGCAAGCTTTCCATCCGCATCCTCTGCACACAGAATCATGCCCTCCGACAACGTCCCGGCAAGCTTGACCGGCTTCAGATTGCAGACAACCGCAACCTTCTTTCCGACCATCTCCTCCGGCTCATAGAATTTATGAATTCCGGAGACAATCTGCCGCATCTCCGATCCGATGCGGACCTGTGAACACAGAAGCTTCTTCGAACCCTTTACAGCCTCACACTTCACGATCTGTCCGATCCGAAGCTCCAGCCTGTCAAAGTCATCAATGGAAATGGTCTCCTTATGCTCCAGAGCCTTTTCCGGTTCCTCTGCAGTTCCTTCCTTCTTGCTGTCTCCCTTTTCGCCGCGGGCAGCAGCAGCCGCCGCCTCCGCCTTCTGCTTCTCGACAATGACTGCTACCTTCTCCAGGATTTCCTTTTCATCGAGTCTTGCAAAAAGGATCTCCGGATTCTCAGTCACCTTGTTTCCGGAAGGATACTCACCGAAGTGCTCCAGCGTGTCAAACTCCCGCAGGCTGGTATTCAGCTGCGCCGCAATCCTGTCTGCAGTCTCCGGCATAAACGGAGCAAGAAGAGAGGTTCCCATGATGATCCCCTCTGTCAGGTTGTACATCACGGTTGCAAGGCGGTCCTTCTTCGCCTCGTCCTTTGCCAGAACCCACGGCTCCGTCTCATCGATATACTTGTTCAGTCTCTTGAATACGGCAAAAATCTCCTTCAGTGCATCTGCTACCCGAAGCTCCGCCATATCCTCTTCCACCTTGGCATAGGCTCCCGTCACCACTGCCTTCAGCTCCTGATCGACCGGCTCATCTGCGCCGCGGTTCTCCACAATACCGCCAAAGTACTTATTGCTCATGGAGATGGTTCTCTTTACAAGATTTCCAAGGGTATTGGCAAGATCCGAATTGATGCGCTCCACGCACAGCTCCCAGGTAATGACGCCATCGTTCTCATACGGCATCTCGTGAAGAACAAAATAACGGACCGCATCCACACCGAACAGATCGGCCATGTCATCCGCATAAATGACATTTCCCTTCGACTTGGACATCTTCTCTCCGCCCTGGAGAAGCCAGGGATGTCCGAAGACCTGCTTCGGCAGGGGCTCGCCCAGTGCCATCAGGAAAATCGGCCAGTAAATCGTGTGGAAACGGATGATGTCCTTTCCGATCAGATGAAGATCCGCCGGCCAGTACTTCTTATACAGGTCAGAGGAGTTGCCGTCAGCATCGTAACCGATCCCTGTGATATAGTTGCTCAGTGCATCGAGCCACACATATACGACATGCTCCGGATCAAAATCCACCGGAATGCCCCATTTGAAGCTGGTGCGGGAAACACACAGATCCTGAAGGCCCGGGAGAAGGAAATTGTTCATCATCTCGTTCTTGCGGGATTCCGGCTGAATGAACTCCGGATGCGTATTGATATGATCGATCAGGCGCTGTGCATACTTCTGCATGCGGAAGAAGTATGCATTCTCATTCTCCTCATGCACGGTTCCGCCGCAGACCGGGCACTTGTTGCCGTCCACAATCTGAGAGGCGGTGTAAAATGCCTCGCACTCGGTGCAGTACATCCCCTTGTACGAGCCCAGATAAATATCTCCCTGATCATAAAGCTTCTTGAAAATCTTCTGTACCTGTCTCTCATGATCCTCATCCGTCGTGCGGATGAAGCGGTCATAGGAGGTATTCATCTGATCCCAGATCCGCTTGATTTCTCCTGCCGTTTCGTCGACAAACTGCTTCGGCGTCTTACCTGCCTGTGCTGCTCTTTCCTCAATTTTCTGACCATGCTCATCCGAACCGGTCTGGAAATAAACATCATAACCGTCTGCACGCTTATAGCGGGCAATGCTGTCCGCCATGATAATCTCGTAGGTATTGCCGATATGAGGCTTGCCTGAGGTATAGGCGATGGCAGTTGTAATATAATAAGGTCCCTTGTTCTGCATTGCGTTCTCCTTGCTTATCTGATTTCTACCAGGTCAGAATGTCACATCCGTCCTCTGTGACCAGCACCTGTACTTCTCTCTGCGCCGAAGGCTTCCCGTCTGCCGTATAAATCGACCAGCCGTTCCCTTCGTCCTGAAAAATTTCATCCGTTCCCATATTCACCATCGGCTCGATGGTGAAGCACATGCCGGGAACCATCAGCATTTCCGTTCCGGGAAGCGATACGTAGCTGACATACGGATCCTCATGGAATTCCAGGCCGCAGCCGTGCCCTCCGATTTCCTTCACAACAGAATAACCGTTTTTCAGAGCATGCTGATGCACCGCATTTCCCATATCTCCGAGGAACGTCCACGGCCTGACATTCTGAATACCGATTTCCACGCATTCATTTGTCACCTGCACGAGCTTCTTCCAGTCCTCACGGACGTTGCCGATCATGAACATTCTCGAGGAATCGGAATAATAGCCGTTCAATATCGTCGAGCAGTCCACATTGACAATATCGCCGTCCTTCAGGACCACGTCCTTGCTTGGGATTCCGTGGCAGACCTGATCGTTTACCGAGGTGCAGACACTCTTCGGATATCCTTCATAGTGAAGATCCGCCGGAATTCCGCCCATCTTCACGGTAGTGTTGTACACAATATCATCAATTTCCTGTGTTGTCATTCCCTCGTGGATTTTCTCTGCGATTTCATCCAGAACCGCGATGTTGATTTTCGCACTTGCACGAATTCCTTCCACGTCCTTCGGCGTCTTGATCAGACTCCTGTCCGGAACAATGCACCCGCGAAGCTCGTATTCACGGATTTTGTCGTCAAAATCCATGTGACAGGTTTTATATTTCTTTCCGCTTCCGCACCAGCAGGGAGCATTCCGATCCATCTTTGTCATATGCTGCAGCATCTTATCCTTCCTTTTCCAGTTCCTTGCACCCTTCCGGACGCTGCCGGAAGTGATTCATAAAGTATTCTGTATTCTCTTCTATCTCTCCGCGATAAATGGCAGATCCCGCCACAATGACATTCGCGCCGGCATTCAGAACGACGTCCACGTTCTCACGGACAATTCCTCCGTCCACCTCGATGTCGGTATTCAGGTTCAGGCTGTTCAGCATCGCCCGCGCTTCCCGGATTTTCCTCGTGCTGGTCTCGATATATTTCTGTCCGCCAAAACCAGGCTCCACCGTCATGACAAGGAGCATATCGATTCGTTCCAGATACGGAAGGACCTCCTGCACCTTGGTGGATGGCTTAATTGCCATTCCGACGCGTTTTCCCTGCTCCCGGATGGCCGCAATCACAGCCCCCGGATCCGGTGCAGCCTCCAGATGGAAGGTAATTCCATCCGCACCGCAGTCCGCAAAATTCTTGATGTATCGCTCGGGATCCTTCACCATCAGATGTACATCGAAAAACTGGTCGGTACGCTTGCGAATGCTCTTGATCACCGGCATGCCGAATGAAATCGATGGAACAAAAGCACCGTCCATGACATCAATATGAACCCATGGCGCGCCGGCTTTTCTGGTCGCTGCAATTTCCTGTCCGAGACAGTTGAAATCCGCAGCAAGAATGGAAGGAGACAGCGTTATCATTTCAATCACCTGCTGGCACGTCCTTGTGCCTGTACTGCCCGTTTTCGGGCGTCTGTTATCGCTCAAATGCCCGGGACTCCTGTGACAGAGTCCCGGGCTGTCATTTATTTACTGATATCATTCTCAGCCTTTTACAAATGCCAGCGTCTTCGCTGCAATTCCTGCCCCGTCAAGGCCATACTTTACAACGAGCTCACCCGCCGTTCCGGATTCACCGAAGCGATCCTGTACACCGATGCGGCACAGCTTTGTGGGAAGCTTCTCCGAAAGGACTTCGGCAACGGCTCCGCCGAGACCGCCGATGACACTGTGTTCCTCAGCCGTAACGACCTTTCCGGTCTTTCCTGCAGATGCCAGAAGAAGTTCTTCATCAATGGGCTTGATGGTGCAGATGTTGATCACCTCTGCATCGATGCCTTCTCCCTTGAGAATCTCTGCTGCATCCAGCGCTGCAGCCACACAGATGCCGGTTGCCACAATGGTGACATCCTTGCCTTCCTTCAGGAGCTTGCCCTTTCCGATCTCAAAATGATAATCGGGATCATTGAAGACCGGGACTGCATAGCGTCCGAATCTCATATAAACCGGTCCGACATAATCAGCAGCAGCCTTAACTGCGGCTCTTGCCTCGATATCATCGGAAGGGCTCATGACAACCATTCCGGGGATCGTGCGCATCAGCGCCAGATCTTCGTTGCACTGATGGCTCGCTCCGTCCTCACCTACCGTGATTCCGGCATGCGTTGCACCGATCTTGACGTTGAGGTGCGGATAGCCGATCGAATTTCTGACCTGCTCATAAGCACGTCCTGCTGCAAACATTGCGAAGGTGGATGCGAACGGGGTCTTGCCTGCTGCCGCAAGTCCTGCCGCAATCGTCATCATATTGCCCTCTGCGATTCCGCAGTCATAAAAACGCTCCGGGTATTTTTTTGCAAAATACGAGGTTCTGGTGGAGGCCTTCAGGTCAGCATCCAGAACAACAATTTCCGGATGGTCCGCACCGAGCTCCTCCAGTGCGTGTCCGTAGCTCTCACGGGTTGCGATCTTCTTAACGTCTGCCATTACTGCTCGCCCTCCTTCTCCAGTTCTGCGTCGATTGCCTCAAGTTCTTTCATTGCCTCGGCGTACTGCTCATCATTCGGTGCAGTGCCATGCCAGGATGCCTGATTCTCCATGTAGGAAACACCCTTGCCCTTAACCGTCTTTGCGATGATTGCGGTGGGCATGCCCTTTACGGTGCGTGCTTCCTCAAAAGCCTTACGGATGTCATCAAAATCATGTCCGTTAATGGTAATCACATGGAAATTGAAGGCTTCAAACTTCTTGTCGATCGGATACGGGTTGTTAACCTCGGAGATATCGCCGTCAATCTGAAGATTGTTGTTGTCTACGATGACGCAGAGGTTGTCCAGCTTCTTCGCGCCGGCAAACATAGCAGCTTCCCATACCTGTCCTTCCTCCAGCTCACCGTCACCGAGAAGTGTATAAACGCGATAATCCTTCTTGTCCACCTTTCCTGCGAGCGCCATGCCGCACGCTGCGGAAATGCCCTGTCCCAGAGATCCGGAAGACATGTCGAGACCAGGCAGATACTGCATGCTCGGATGTCCCTGCAGTCTGGTGCCAAGCTTACGGAAGGTCTTCAGCTCCTCCACTGGGAAAAATCCCTTCAGCGCCATTGCCGCATACAGTCCGGGGCAGGTATGTCCCTTGGACAGTACGAACCGGTCACGATCCGGATTGCCGATCATATCGGGGCCCACATTCATCTCTTCAAAATACAGGTAAGTATACAAATCTGCAGCAGAAAGAGATCCGCCCGGATGTCCTGCTTTTGCGGAATGAACAGCCGTCACAATCCCCTTGCGGACTTCGTTGGCCATCTTTTTCAGTTCAAGATTCTTCAACTTTCGTTCCTCCTTTTTGTCTGTCAGAGGCCTCTCCGGCCTCCGGCACGCGTTTGATATATCGTGAGCTGCCGCTGCCTGGATGCCGGCGCAGCAGAATCCTCTGAATTTCTCTCAGTGCTTGCCCTGACCATAATATGCATTCGCACCGTGCTTGCGGTAATAATGCTTGTCCTGCAGAACCTGTGGCGCAGGTGCCACCTTCGGATTGATGAGCTCTGTGCGGTATGCCATCCTGGCGACTTCTTCCAGAACCACTGCGCTGTGAACCGCGTCCACCGGATTCTTCCCCCATGCAAACGGGCCGTGATTCTTGCAGAGGCAGGCAGGAACCGCCGCATAATCCTTCTGCAGCTTCGCAAATTCATCGACGATCAGGACACCGGTGTTCTTCTCATACGCATCGTCAATTTCTTCTTTCGTGAGCGTACGGAGGCAGGGAACATCACCATAGTAGTAATCCGCATGTGTGGTTCCGTAGCAGGGAATGCTGCGTCCTGCCTGTGCCCAGCTGGTTGCGTAGGAAGAATGTGTATGGACCACACCTCCGATGTTCTCCCAGTGCTTATAGAGATATGCATGTGTAGGAGTGTCCGAGGAAGGATTCATCTCGCCTTCCACCTTGTTGCCGTCGAAATCCACGACAACCATGTCCTCCGGACGAAGCTCCTCATACGGAACACCGCTCGGCTTGATAACAAAAACGCCGTCCTTTCTGCTGACTCCGGAAACGTTGCCCCAGGTAAACGTCACAAGATTATATTTCGGAAGCAGCATATTGGCTTCGTATACTTCCTTCTTCAACTCTTCCAGCATCGCCTTGCTCCTCTCTTTCCTTACAGGCTTGAAACGGCAGCCGCCTCGATCGGAAGGCCCTTTGTATAGCGCTCCAGATATTCATCAAAGCCCTTTACATCCTCCGGATCCGGCAGAATGGTCTCGCCCTTTGCTTCCGCAAACACCTTCTCATTCAGCCACTGATCGAGAGGCTTCTCTTCGCCGCGGACACTGTAGGCTGCAAGCAGTGCAATGCCCCAGGCGCCGCCTTCTCCTGCTGTTGTCATGCAGGTTACCGGTGTGTTCAGTGCAGCCGCAAGAATACTCTGCCCGACGCCTTTGGTCTTGAACAGGCCGCCATGGCCCATCATATTGTCAACCTTTACGCCCTCTTTCTTAAGAAGCAGATCCATGCCTGCCTTCAGAACAGACAGGGATGCATACAGATGAACACGCATGAAATTTGCAAGTGTGAAGCTGGAATTCGGGGTGCGTGCAAAAAGCGGACGTCCTTCGTCCATCTTCGTGATCGGTTCGCCCGAAAAATAATTGTAATCCAGGAGACCGCCGCAGTCCTTGTCTCCCTCCAGCGCCTTGTTGTACAGAACGGAGAACAGCTTGTTCCTGTCCGCCTGCACGCCCATGGCTTCGCAGAACTCGTCAAAGATCCCGACCCATGCATTCAGATCCGAGGTGCAGTTGTTGCAGTGTGCCATTGCGACCAGATCTCCCGAAGGAGTTGTGACAAGGTCAATCTCCGGATACACATTCTTCAGATCCTCCTCCAGAACAATCATGCCAAAGCACGAGGTTCCGGCTGATACATTTCCGGTCCTTCTGGCAACAGCATTGGTTGCCACCATGCCGGTGCCCGCATCGCCCTCGGGCGGGCAGAGAGGAATTCCCGCCTCCAGATTTCCGGAAACATCCAGGAGCTTCGCCCCCTTCTCTGTCAGAACGCCTGCGCTCTCTCCTGCCTTCAGATTCCTCGGGAAAATATCCGGAAGCTTCCAGCCATAGCCCTTGTCTGCAATGAGAGCATTGAATTTCTCCACCATCTCCGGATCAAAATCACCGGTCTTGGTGCTGATCGGGAACATGCCGGAGCCATCGCCTACACCGATCACCTTCTCGCCGGTCAGCTGCCAGTGCACATAGGCGGCAAGCGTTGCGACATAGTGAATATCTTTTACATGCTCTTCTCCGTTCAGAATAGCCTGATACAGATGCGCGATGCTCCATCTCTGCGGAATATTATAGTGAAACAGCTCCGTCAGCTTCTCCGCAGCCTCCCCTGTAATCGTATTGCGCCAGGTACGGAAAGGAACAAGCAGCTCATCCTTATCGTTAAAAGCAAGATAGCCGTGCATCATTGCACTGATGCCAATTGCGGAAAGGCGATGAATTTCCGTATTGTACTTCTCCTTCACATTCTCAAGAAGGTCCGCATAGCATCCCTGCAGGCCCTTCCAGATATCCTCCAGAGAATAGGTCCATACGCCGTTTTCCAGACGATTTTCCCATTCCCATGCGCCCTCGGCAGCCGGAATGTTGTCTGTTGTAATGAGCTCCGCCTTGATGCGGGTCGAACCGAATTCGATTCCGACAACCGCGCTGCCGTCCTCAATTTCTTTCCTGATCTGTTCCAGTTTCATCATTTCTGTCCCCTTTTATATGTTCTTTGTCACTTCAGAACAACAAACATATTTTATCATAATTGCAGTTGGCATACATCTGTGATTCTTCTATTGACGAGCGGAAGCATCCATCATTTTCTCAAGATGATCCCGGTCCCACAAAAGGACCTTCAGCCTTTGTGCGCAGATCCTGGCAGGATCCGTAAAGGTCCGGTTTGTCATCACCGCCGCCACCATCTGCCCGTAGAAATCCTTCCCCGCATAGACCTCCTGCACTGCGTGCACGCCGACGATGCTCTCGTAGCACTTGCACTGCACCGCATAGGTTACGCCATCCTTTTCACACAGGATATCGGCTCCGAAATCTCCGCTCCCGCGCGTCACCTCCACATCCTCAAAGCCGGCTTCACGCAAAAGATCCGCACAGAAGAACTCAAAATCATGCCCCTCCATCTCATCCATTGTGTTCCCGGAAGCTCTGCTCTTTCGATTCACCCATCGAAGGAACAGAACAAGGCCCGCTGTAAGGGCTGCCGCTGCCAAAAGGCAGAGCAGAATCTGTTCATTTGTCATATTTACGCCTGTCACTCATCCATTTCCAGCCGCTCCGTCACTCTTTTCTGTGCCCAGTCGGCAAATTTTCTCACAGGCCCCATCCCCGGCTCCGGAAAATCAAACTCCGGCGCCTGTATTTCGGGCGGCTCTTTCTCCTGTACTTCAATTTCCGGCGGAGTCCAGCCAGGGACACTCTCGCCCAACATCAGTTCGCCGACCGGTCCTCTTGGTCGTCCCACATAGAATTCTTCATCGGTCTCCAGACAATACGCTGCCAGCTGTGCGCGTTCCGCCGCATGCAAAATACGGCTGTCCTCCCCAAACCAGGAAAGACACTTCCCCCCGCAGTCGATATCCACAAACCGCTCCGCCCGGTAGATCCGGTTCCGGTTTCCCGGAAGGGCGCTCAGAATGTTGCCTCCGGCCTCACGGTTCATCTGCTGATAATAGAAATCTGTAATGGTATGTCCGCAAACCAGAAGGCTGTAGTTTTTCTTCCCCTGGTATCCCTCAAATGGATTTTCCCGAAGAAGCAGCCTTCTCCAGACTGCATCCATCTTGCGGCGCTGTCTCTCCGTCTGCGTGTATTCCACATCATAAAAATAGGGAAAGGCGTGTGCCGCCATGATGAGTCTTCCATCCAGCAAAATGTCACAGGAAAACGGAAGATTTTTCAGCCATTCATAAAGATCGTTCTGCTCTTCCTCCGGCAAATCCAGAAAAGCCTCCCAGGTCACTCTGCCGTGATTTGCTTCCAGCCAGTTTTCCGCAGAATCGCTGACCTTCTCCTCTGTAATTCCATATTCCATGGCGGCAAGAAACATCAGCTCATGATTTCCCATGAGACAATGGACGAAATCATACTCCTCATCCATCTGTTTGACCGCAAGAATAGTTTCCATGGATTTCTCACCCCAGTCCCCGTAATCTCCGAGAAGGTACAGAGAATCTGATCCGTCATACTGAAAACGGATCTTATCCAGAAGTCTTTGAAATTCATCATATGCGCCATGTATGTCGCTGATTGCATAAGTAGCCATGCGCATCATTATAGCATGTGCGGCAAAAAAAGCGCAGGCCCTTGCGGGTCTGCGCCTTTTGGTTTATTTGCTCTTCAACAGCCACGCGGCTGCATCCGAAAGTCCTTTGTTCTCTGTCTTCTGCCGAATCAGAGCTTCGGGCCTGCAGCAACCAGAGCCTTGCCGGCCTCGTTGCCTTCATACTTTGCAAAGTTCTTGATGAATCTCTGTGCAAGATCCTGTGCCTTTGCATCCCACTCGGAAGCATCCTTGTAGGTGTCGCGAGGATCCAGAATTCCGGTATCTACGCCAGGAAGCTCGGTCGGAACTTCGAAATCGAAGTAAGGGATCTTCTTGGTGGGAGCCTTCAGAACATCACCGGAAAGGATTGCATCGATGATTCCACGGGTATCCTTGATGGAGATACGCTTGCCGGTTCCGTTCCAGCCGGTGTTAACAAGGTAAGCCTTTGCTCCGCTCTGCTCCATTCTCTTAACAAGCTCCTCTGCATACTTGGTCGGATGCAGCTCCAGGAATGCCTGGCCGAAGCAAGCGGAGAAAGTAGGAGTGGGCTCGGTAATTCCGCGCTCGGTTCCTGCAAGCTTTGCAGTGAAGCCGGACAGGAAGTAGTACTTGGTCTGCTCAGGTGTCAGGATGGATACCGGAGGAAGTACGCCGAATGCATCTGCGGACAGGAAGATTACGTTGTCAGCAGCCGGGCCGTGAGAGATCGGCTTAACGATCTTCTCAATGTGATCGATCGGATAAGATACACGGGTGTTCTCGGTAACGCTCTTGTCTGCGAAATCGATCTTGCCGTTCTCATCAACAGTAACGTTCTCAAGAAGAGCATCTCTTCTGATTGCACCGTAAATGTCAGGCTCAGCTTCCTTGTCGAGGTTGATAACCTTTGCATAGCAACCGCCCTCGAAGTTGAAGACGCCGTTGTCATCCCAGCCGTGCTCGTCATCGCCGATCAGCAGACGCTTGGGATCCGTGGAAAGAGTGGTCTTTCCGGTTCCGGACAGGCCGAAGAAGATTGCAGTGTGCTCACCGTTCAGATCGGTGTTTGCAGAGCAGTGCATAGCAGCAACGCCCTTCAGCGGCAGGTAGTAGTTCATCATGGAGAACATACCCTTCTTCATCTCGCCGCCGTACCAGGTGTTCAGGATAACCTGCTCTCTGGAGGTGATATTGAAGACAACTGCGGTCTCAGAGTTAAGGCCGAGCTCCTTGTAGTTCTCTACCTTTGCCTTGGAAGCATTGTAAACAACGAAATCAGGCTCGAAGTTCTCTTCCTCTTCTGCAGTGGGCTTAATGAACATGTTGCGGACAAAGTGTGCCTGCCATGCAACTTCCATAATGAAACGAACTGCCATGCGGGTATCCTTGTTGGCACCGCAGAAGCCATCTACTACATAAAGCTTCTTATTGGAGAGCTCCTTCTTGGCAATTTCCTTTACGGTAGCCCATGCTTCCTCAGAAGCAGGATGGTTGTCGTTCTTGTACTCATCGGTGGTCCACCATACGGTGTCCTTGGAATTCTCATCCATTACGATGAACTTATCCTTGGGGGAACGTCCGGTATATACTCCGGTGAAAACATCAACTGCGCCGAGCTCAGTCTCCTTACCAACCTCATAGCCTTCCAGATCAGCCTTGGTCTCTTCCTCGAACAGCTGCTCATAGGAAGGATTGTAGACGATCTCAGGTGTTCCGGTAATGCCATACTTGCTTAAATCGACTTTTGCCATAGTATCTTGAACCTCCATTAAGAATGTTTAACTGTTAATAAATTAACACTGCTACGGTTATACCACAAAAGATTTTGGGGAACAACGGGAATCCTGCAAATTTCATTTGTTTTTTATGCTTTTACCGGGCTTTTATCCGGCTTTGATCAGGCTTTGATCAAAGCCCGGTAGATTTCCCGTTTCGAAACACCGCGGTCCTTCGCAACCAGCTTCATGGCCTCCTTGTGATCCGTACCCTGTGATTCGTAATAAGCCATGTGTTCCTCGATGCTCATCTGCTTCCAGACGGCCTCTTCTTTCTTTTTCTTCTCCTCCGGGTCTGCACCTGCAAGCACCAGAACATATTCCCCTCTCGGCTCATGATCCGCATAATACTCCGCAGCCTCCGAAAGCATGAACGGCCTTGCCTCCTCGAATTTCTTGGTGAGCTCGCGGCAGAAAACAATCTTCCGGTCACCAAGAGCCTCAAGCAATTCCCGGATGGTTCCCTTCAGATGATGAGGCGCTTCATACAGAATGGTCGTTCTCTCCTCCTCCCGAAGCTGCTCCAGTACGCGGCTTCGTTCTCTTTTATCCGTCGGAAGGAACCCCTCGAAGCAAAATCTTCTGGCAGGCATTCCGGACATGGTAAGCCCCGTAATCAGAGCACACGCGCCGGGAAGGGAGGCCACACGGATTCCCTGCTCCAGGCACTTTGCCGCAAGAACCTCGCCCGGATCCGAAATCGCCGGCGTTCCGGCATCCGTCACCACCGCAATATTCTCGCCTCTCAGAAGACGTGCAATCAGCTCATCCGCCTTCTCGAACTTGTTGTGCTCATGGTAACTCGTCATCGGCTTGTGAATGTCAAAATGATTCAGAAGCTTCAGCGTGTTGCGCGTATCCTCCGCCGCAATCAGATCGACATCCTTCAATGTCTGCAGCACCCGGAGCGTAATATCCTCCAGATTCCCGATCGGCGTCGCACAAAGGTACAGCGTCCCCTGGCCTGTATTCTTATCGTTCTCATTCATCATCGCTTCATCCCCCGTATCCTTTGCCGACGGTGTTCCGGATTTTTCCGTCAGTATCCGTAAATATCGTAGATCTCATCCATATACTTTCCTGGCTCCCGGTATACAATGAGAGGCTTTTCCACTGTGATTCTGGGCTTTCCTCCGCGCACACAGTCCAGGAGGACCATATTCGGCTCACGGTCAACATATGGATACACCAGCCGCATTCTCTTCGGCTCCAGGTGATGGCTTTGCAGAGACGTCATGATTTCAGCCAGTCGGAACGGACGATGCACCATATAAAAATGACCGCCGGGGCGAAGCATTTTCTCCGCAGCGGACAAAAGCTCCCCCAGGCTGCAGCAGATTTCGTGTCTCGCAATTGCCTTTGCATCCCCGGGATTCACAAGGCCGTGGCTGTTCGTCATATAGGGCGGATTGGATGTGACCACGTCAAAAGAAGCAGCCGCAAATAAAGCGCCTGCTTCTCTGATGTCTCCTGTCACAATCTCGATCCGCTGCTCCAGACCATTCAGGCAGACACTTCTCCTCGCCATGTCCGCACTTTCCGGCTGGATCTCCAGTGCCGTGAAATGAGCCGCCTTCGTCTTCGCGCTCATCAGAATCGGAATGATGCCCGTTCCGGTTCCAAGATCCAGAACCAGATCTCCCGGAGCAGCCTTCGCAAAGCCGGATAACAGAACCGCATCCATTCCAAAAGAAAATCGCTGCGGATTCTGAATGATCTCCAGATGATTTCTCTGGAGATCATCAATTCGTTCATTCGGTTTCAGAAGGCTTTTCTTCTCTTCTTCTGTCATTGCCGCCATTTCTTCTTCTGTTTCTGTGACGTCTCCGGTTTCCGCCCGCATTTGTTCCCGGTGCTGAGCCGTTCTCCTGTGCAGGACGATTGTCCCGCCTTCTTCTCTCATTTCCGGAAGCCGGCTGCGCTCCGTTTTCCTTCTGTTCCTGATTTCTGGCAGGGCGCTGCTCCTTCTGCCCCTGATCTCTGGCAGGGTGCTGCTCCTTCTGCTCCTGATCCCGAGCGGGGCGCTGCTCCTTTCTGGGTCTTCCGGAGCCGCCGTTCTTCAGCTCATTCCGGTTGATTTTCGGCTTCGCCTGCCCGCGTTTTCTGCGGCGCAGAATGGTAATATTGTCTGCTGCACATTCGTGCAGCTCCTTCTCATCATCCACCTCAACAAGAATCCGCACCGTCTGCTTCAGAATATTCACACCGGCCACTTCGCCGGTCAGTCCATCCGAAGTCTGCACCTCATCTCCGAGCCTTGGCAGATTCTTGTTCAGTGCCTCGTACGTTTCCTCTTCGTTTTTCAGGCAGCACATCAGTCTTCCGCAGGAACCCGAAATCTTCGTCGGATTCAGCGACAGATTCTGCTCCTTCGCCATTTTGATCGACACCGGGACAAAATCCGACAGATAGGTGTGGCAGCAAAGAGGCCGCCCGCAGATTCCGTAGCCTCCGAGAATCTTCGTCTCATCCCTCACGCCGATCTGACGCAGCTCAATTCTTGTACGGAAAACACTTGCAAGATCCTTCACCAGGTCGCGGAAATCCACTCTTCCGTCTGAGGTGAAATAGAACAGAATCTTGTTATTGTCAAAGGTGTACTCCGCATCAATCAGCTTCATATCCAGATTGTGGCGTCGGATTTTCTCAAAGCAGACGCGATAGGCTTCCCGCTCCTTCTCACGCAACTCGCGCATGCGGCTGTCATCTGCCGCTGTTGCAATCCGGACAATCTTCTTCAGGGGTGCCTTAAACTGCTTCTGATGAATCTTCATCGGATCACAGACACTCGTGCCATATTCCAGCCCGCGCGCTGTTTCGACAATCACATGTGTTCCCCGCTTCACAGGAAGGGCTCCGATTGCAAAATAATACGCTTTCCCCGCCGTCCGGAAGCGGACTCCGACTACCTCCGTCAGATCCCTGTCATCTGCATCTGGATCTGCTGTTTCCGGAAGAACCGTATTCTCTTCTTCCTCTTCAGCCTGGCCCTGATCCGCTTCCAGATCTTCATCCGCGAGGTCCTCTTCCTCCAGGGCTCTCGCTGCCTCTTCCTCCGGATCCTCCGCGGAAAAATCCTGCTCTTCCAGAGCATCCGAGTCCTCCAGAGAAATCTCCAGTTCTTCTGTTTTCCTATATTCTTCCATGAAAACCGCTTTCTGTATTCCTGTCTCCGCGCAGAATTCTCCGCAGCTTCAGCATCAGAAGCTCCGCGATCTGCGTATCATTTTCCTTACTGCTCCGGCGTCTTCCCGCATCGTCAAATGCCGCCTGAATGTGCTCCAGCTCTTCAAAGGAAAGTCTCGCCGCAGCGCTTATAATATACTGTATCTGGTCCCGGTAAATCAAGTTTTCCGGATCCTTCGTGCTTTTCTGCACCAGAACATCCCGGTACCAGCTTCTGCCAAGATCCAGAAAATCTTCCATATAAGAAGGGGCATCTCCCTTGCCGCCTCCCGAAAGCTTCTCCGCATACTGCAAAATTTTATGACTGTCCGTCTCTGCAAGCTTCTCCAGAAATAAGACCTGTTCCTCCCGGAACTTCCGAAGCTCTTCTCCGGCAAGCTCCATGCATCTTCCCGGATTCCCGTGTGAAAGTCTCGCTGCAATTCTTGCTTCGTTTTCCGGAACGCCTGCTGCCGTAAGTGCTGCCACAAGCTCCTTCTCCGGTGCAGGATGAAGAGCAATGCTGACACATCTGGAGAGTACCGTCGGGAGAAAAACCGAGGTGTTCTGCGCCAGCAAAAGAAAAACCGCATACGCCGGCGGCTCCTCCAGAGTCTTGAGCAGGGCGTTCTGAGCCTGCTGGTTCAGATTCTCTGCATTCGGAATAATGTAGATCTTATAAGGTCCGTAATAGGGCTTGACCGCCACATCCGCCTGAACAAAGCGTGCAAGTGCAACGCCCAGTGTCCCCGTTTTCGTAACTGTCCCTACCCGCTCATTGGTCAGAAGAACGACATCCGGATGACTTCCCGCCTGAATCTGCACGCAGGAATGACATTCCCCGCAGGGCTCCGGTCCGCCGTTTTCCTGCTTCGGCTGCTCACACAAAAGTGCAGCCGCAAAGGCAAGCGCCAGCTTCATTTTCCCGGCGCCCTTTTCCCCGCTGATGAGATAGGCCTGTGAAACCCGTCCGGTCCGAACCGCATTCTGCAGATGAGATACCGCAAGCTTCTGTCCGATTACCTGTCCAAATCCAATCTTCGGCATAACTCCTTCCATACTTCTTCCGCGCAGCGATCTGCGTCCTCGTTCACATAGCGGCGGGTGATTCCGGCCTCCCGCAGCTTCTCCTCCGAAAAATCCTGTTCATCCGCAAGAAATCTTCGGCAAAGCTCCGCATACCTTGGGTGCTCCTGCTGCTTCTCCCTGTCCAATGCACGCTGAAGCCGCACTCCGTCCTCCAGCTCAATGTAGAAAGGGACAACCTTCTCCGGTCCGAAATAACGAACAAAGGAGCAATAGGACTCAAGCGTGCCGATCACAAGGCTGCTTCCCACCTCCAGGCAGATCTGCCCGTCATCCTTCGTATAGTAATGCCAGATTCCGTGCACCGTGTTGTAATCGCGGGACTCAATCACCCTTCCCGCCTTCCGGGCGTCCTCAAATTCCCGATCGGTTTCAAAGAAATACGTGACACCATTCTGTTCGCCCGTCCGGATCGGCCTCGTTGTGTAGGGCACCACCTCACGAAGAAGCAGTGCCGTGCCGTCCTTTTCCGCCCTCTCCCTGATTTTCCGGTAAAGAGTGTCCTTTCCGGATGCGCTCTTCCCGATCAGGCAGAAGACCTTATGCTGCTGTTCCATTTACCACACCTCAATCACGCGGATCATATTGGTCTTTCCGGACACCCCGAGCGGAATTCCTGCCGTCAGAACAACCTTGTCTCCCGGCTTCACATAGCCTGCAAGCTTCGCGGTGTTGATCGCTTCCTCGAACAGAAGATCTGCCGTGGGTTCCTGGCGAATGATCACCGGCTCAACGCCGAACAGAAGATTCATCTGGCAGGCAGTTTCCTTGCTTGTCGTGCAGGCAATGATCGGGCAGACCGGCTTATGTGCCGCAAGCCTCCGCGCCGTAAAGCCGGAAAGTGTGACGGTAATGATCGCGTCTGCCTTAATATCCTCTGCAACCGTACAGGATGCATGTGATATTGCAGTCGTAATATCGCCCCGGTCAACCACGCTGCGGGAATTCATGCGGGATGCATAATCAATATCCGCTTCTGCCCGGACAGCAATGGCCGCCATCGTCCGGACGGACTCCTCCGGGTAGGCACCGTTTGCGCTCTCTCCGGAAAGCATGATTGCAGTCGTACCATCGTAGATGGCATTGGCTACGTCTGTGGTCTCTGCTCTGGTCGGACGAGGATTGTGCATCATGGAATCCAGCATCTGTGTGGCCGTCACGCAGATTTTTCCCATCTGCTCCGCCCGGCGGATCATCCGCTTCTGAAGCACCGGAACATCTTCCAGCGGAACCTCCACACCCAGATCGCCTCTTGCGACCATGATGCCATCCGCTTCCTCCAGAATGCTGTCCAGATTCCGGACGCCCTGCACGCTTTCAATCTTGGCAATAATTTTGATATTACTCTTGTACTGTGCAAGAATCTGACGAATCTCACGGATATCCTCTGCCGTTCTGGTAAAGGAAGCCGCAATATAGTCAAAGCCGAGCACGCATCCGAATTCAATGTCGCTTCGATCCTGCTCGCTGATAAACGGCATGGACAGATCACATCCGGGCACATTGACGCCCTTATGATTGGAAACGGGCCCGCCGTTGACCACAGTGCACTCAATGTCCGTTCTGCTGACCTTGTCGACCTTCAGCTCAATCAGACCGTCATCAATCAGAATGCTTCTGCCCGCTTCCACATCCTTCGGCAGGTTCTGATAGGTCACGGAAGCACGCTCCCTGTCTCCGTCAATTTCCTTCGTGGTCAGTGTGAATTTCTGTCCGGCTTCGAGTACAACCTTGCCTTCCTTAAAATCGCGAAGGCGGATTTCCGGTCCTCTTGTATCCAGAAGCGTCGCCACAGGAAGATTCTTCTCGATTCTGACCTTCTTCAGCTTTTCGAATTTCCTTGCCTGTTCTTCATGTGTCCCGTGGGAAAAATTAAATCTCGCCACATTCATACCGGCATCAATCAGACGCCCGATCATTTCCTCATTCTCACTTGCAGGTCCCAGTGTGCAGATGATTTTTGTTTTTCTCATGTTCGAATGCTCCTTATCGTCTTCTTTTACAACACTATCAGTATAGCAAACCCATCCCCTTTACACGGAAGAATTTTTTTCCTTTTTTCGCCTGTTATCTCTTTGGAAATACAGGCGTGCTGAGCTACAATATGAGAAGTCAGTATCACGAAAGGAGTTCTTACAATGAAAAACACCAAACTTGTTGCCAAAGATACCGTCTGGATCGGCGGAAGCGATCGCCGTCTTGCTTTGTTCGAGAATCTTTTCCCTCTGCCGAACGGCGTTTCCTATAACAGCTATGTTGTTCTCGATGAGAAGATCACGCTCTTCGACACTGCGGACGTCAGCGTTGCAGATCAGTATCTGGAAAATCTTCATGCGGTTCTCGGAGAGAAGAAGCCGGACTATCTTGTGGTTCTGCACATGGAGCCGGATCACTGCTCTTTGCTGCAGACCGTACTGAATCAGTATCCGGAAACCACCGTTGTGTCCAGTATGCAGACCTTCAAATTCATCTCTCAGTTCTTCCCGGAGCTGAAGATTGAAAACCAGCTGGTCGTCAAGGAGGGGGACACCCTTTGCACCGGAGCTCATACCTTCCATTTTGTAGCTGCCCCCATGGTGCACTGGCCCGAGGTTCTGCTGGCATACGATGATGCCGACAAGGCTTTGTTCTCCGCAGATGCGTTCGGAACCTTCGGAGCACTGGAGGGCGGAATTTTCGCGGATCAGTACGATTTCGAAGCTCATTATCTCGATGACGCCCGCCGCTATTATGCAAACATCGTCGGCAAGTACGGCGCGCAGGTACAGGCGGTTCTGAAAAAGGCTGCAGGGCTTGAGATTGAGGAAATTCTTCCTCTGCACGGTCCCGTCTGGAGAGAGAATCTTGGCTGGTTCCTTGAGAAATATCAGACCTGGAGCAGCTATGCACCGGAGACGGATGACATTCTGGTAGTCTACGGTTCCCTGTACGGTCACACTGCAAGTGCCGCAGAGAGCTTTGCTTCTGTGCTGGAAGAGAAATCCGGCAGGCACGTGGTTGTCTACGATGCCTCCAAGACCGATGTCTCTTATCTGATCGCCGAGGTATGGCGCTGCAGTAAAGTAGTTCTGTTCTGCCCCACCTACAACGGCGGCATGTATCCTTCCATTTCCCGATTCATTGAGGATATGAAGGCGCTGGCTGTTCAGAACCGTACCTTTGCTCTTGCAGAGAACGGCACCTGGGCCCCCGTTACAGCCAGGCTTATGCGCAAGGAGCTGGAAACACTGAAGAACTGCAGCATTCTTGACACCACTCTGACCATCCGCAGTGCTCTTTCCGCTGCCGATGAAGCGGCTCTGGATGACTTTGCAGCTGCCGTTGCAAACGCATAGAACGATATTTTCACATCAAAACAGTGAGTGCCGGAGCTTCCCGAAAGCCCCGGCACTTTTTCACTTCTTCAGCATGACAAACGCACCGATATTTCCGCGTTTTCCTCCGCTTGCCCGGTGACTGAACAAGAGCTCCGGATTGCAGGCTGTGCAGATATCCGTCACCGAAATATTCTGTTCCTTTACCCCTGCCTCCATCAGCGTAATCCGGCAGGCTTCCCACAAATCCAGCTGATAATGTCCGGGGTTCCCGCGATATTCCAGAAGCTGTCCTTCCTTCCCGGGAAAAGCCAGGCGGAATTCCTCCGCCACATCCTCGCTGACCTCATAATGGTCCCTGCAGATGGACGGTCCGATTCCAACCAGAAGATCCGCAGGATCCGTCCCGAATTCCTCCTGCATCGTGCGCACCGTCTCCGCACCGATTTTTCCAACCGTTCCTCTCCAGCCGGAGTGGCTGGCTCCGACTGCGTGCCGAACCGGATCCACGAATAAAAGCGGCACACAGTCCGCATAAAAGGTGGAAAGGACAAGGCCCGGCTCATTGGTCACAACACCATCCGCGCTCTCCCACACCATGGGGCGGAGAAGTCCCATGCCCGCGTCCTCTCTTCCGACGCGCCGCACCTTTGTCTCGTGCACCTGATGCGAGCAGATGCAGTGCGCAGGATCTGTTCCGAATGCCGCTGCAATCCGCGAGAAATTCTCCAGCACATTTTCCTTACTGTCTCCGCGTCCCGTTGTCAGATTGAGGGAACGGAACTGTCCCTCCGAAACTCCACCCAGCCTGGTAGAGATCAGATTCATGGCAATGCCGTCTCTTTCCAGCATAGGAAAATACAAGGACGGAAGCAAGCTTCCGTCCTTGTTTGTAAAGTCCCGTTCCAGCAAAATTTCTTTTGTTCCTTTTCGGGTAATCTTCATTGCAATAACCTTTCCCATCGCAGGCCGCAAGCGGCCCCGCGATGGCTGAAATCATGAAATCTATGGGACCCTTCCGTCTGCTCAGTCTGCAAGTCTTGCAAGCAGCTCCTCCGTCTGATCCTCGAAGCCGGGCTTTCCGAGAAGTGCGAACATGTTGTGCTTGTAGGACTCAACGCCGGGCTGATTGAACGGATTTACGCCGAGCAGATATCCGGATACACCGCAGGCAAACTCGAAGAAATAGAACAGCTCGCCAAGATAGAACTCCGTCTGCTCCGGGATCTTAACCATCAGGTTCGGAACATTGCCATCGGTATGTGCCAGAATGGTTCCGTTCATTGCTGCCTGGTTTGCGAAATTCATCGTCTTGCCAGCCAGGAAATTCAGGCCGTCCAGGTTCTCCGGGTCAGTCCCGATCGTCACATCTGCCTTCGGCTTCTCAACGTTCAGAACGGTTTCAAACATAATACGCGCACCATCCTGAATGAACTGGCCCATGGAATGAAGATCGGTCGTAAGGTCTACGCTCGCCGGGAAAAGTCCTCTCTGGTCCTTACCCTCAGACTCACCGTAAAGCTGCTTCCACCACTCGGAGGTATAATGCAGAGACGGCTCATAGTTTGCAAGGATCTCAACAGACTTGCCCTTACGAAGGAAAATATTGCGGAGTGCCGCATACTTCAGGGCATCGTTCTCTTCATAGGGGGCTTCCATTGCAAGCTTTCTTCCTTCTGCCGCACCTGCCATCAGCTGTGCAATGTCCGCACCGGAAACCGCAATCGGAAGAAGACCTACTGCTGTCAGAACCGAGAAACGTCCGCCAACATTGTCCGGAATCACAAAGCTCTCATAGCCTTCCGCATCTGCCAGTGTCTTCAGAGCTCCGCGTGCCTTATCGGTTGTCGCATAAATTCTCTTTGCTGCGCCTTCCTTTCCATACTTCTTCTCAGCAAGCTCACGGAAAAGACGGAACGCAATCGAGGTCTCGGTTGTTGTGCCGGACTTGGAAATTACATTAATCGAGAAGTCGCGGTCACCGATCACATCCACCAGATTGGCAAGATAGGTTCCGCTGATCGAATTTCCGGCAAAATAAATCTCAGGAGTCTTGCGAACCTCCTTCGAAACCGTATTGTAGAAATTGTGACGCAGGAAATTGATGGCTGCACGTGCTCCCAGATAAGAGCCGCCGATGCCAAGAACCAGCAGAACATCCGAATCGCTCTGGATCTTAGCTGCTGCCTTCTGAATTCTCGCAAACTCCTCCTTGTCATAGTCGACAGGAAGATTTACCCATCCAAGGAAATCATTGCCGGCACCCGTTCCGGAAACCAGAAGCTCCTTCGCTGCAAGCACCTGACTCTCAATATTCTTTACTTCTTCTTCCTTTACAAAACTCTTTGCCTTGGAATAATCAAATGTAACCTTTGCCATTGGACGATACCTCCTTGCACCCGGCTCACACCCATTTTCCTCCTGTGCCGTGCACAGTCTTCGCCTCATGAGTCTGTTCGGATGACCGGGCTTTTCCGGAACACAGACAAGACGATTTACCGTTCCTAAGTTTATCAGTCTGAAATAGTGAATGCAAGACACCCCGTGTAACCACCACACAGGTAGGAAAAAGAAAAATTGTGTCGTATAATATGAATTCAGCAGTAAACTCCAATTACAGAAAACAAAGAAGGAAGAGAACACATTATGATCTATAAAACATCCGGAACCTGTTCCACCCAGATCGAACTGGAAATTGATCCCGAGCATATCATCCGCAAGGTTGCCTTTACCGGCGGCTGCAACGGTAATCTGAAGGGAATTACCCGCCTCGTAGAGGGAAAAAAGGCAGAAGAAATCGCTGATCTTCTGGAAGGAACCACCTGCGGCTTCAAGAACACCTCATGTCCCGATCAGCTTTCCCGCGCGATCCGCGCCGCTCTCTCTGAGCTGAACTAAGCAGCGCACCGGTTTGCAATACCGGTCTGCAGCACAAATTCTTTATGAGGTGAATTTATTCATGAGCAAGAAAATTGTACTGACCGGAGGCGGAACCGCCGGTCATTGTACTCCCAATCTGGCCTTGATTCCTTACCTGCGTGATGCCGGATATGAAATTGCCTACATCGGATCCATCGGCGGCATTGAGAAAAAGCTGGTTGCCGATTATGACATCCCCTATGTTCCCATTGAAACCGGAAAGCTTCGCCGGTATTTTGACCCGAAGAACTTTTCCGATCCTTTCCGGGTCATCCGCGGCTATCAGGAGGCCCACAAATTTTTGAAGGAGTTTGCACCAAATATCGTCTTTTCCAAGGGCGGCTATGTCGGTGTTCCGGTTGTTCATGCCGCGCACTCCCTTCACATTCCGTGTATCATTCATGAATCAGATATGACCCCCGGACTTGCGAACAAGCTGTGCGTTCCATTTTCCACCAAGGTCTGCTGCAACTTCCCTGAAACGATGAAGGGGCTTCCGGATTCCAAGGCGGTTCTTACCGGAACGCCAATCCGTGACGAGCTTTTTCAGGGAGATCGGAAGCGGGGCCTTGCACTGTGCGGCTTCGACGAAAGCAAGCCGGTTCTGATGGTCATCGGAGGCTCCCTCGGTGCCTCCTCCGTGAACAAAACGGTTCGTGATAATCTGGATGCGCTCCTGCAGAAATTTCAGATTGTTCACCTTTGCGGCAAGGACAAGATGGACAATCTTCTTCTCACCCGCCCCGGCTATCGTCAGTTCGAATATGTCAAAGAGGATCTGAAGGACCTCTACGCCATGGCAGACATCGTTCTGTCCCGTGCCGGAGCCAATGCCATCTGCGAGCTTCTCGCACTCAAGAAGCCAAATCTCCTGGTACCGCTCCCTACAGGGCGCGGCGATCAGAAGCTGAACGCCGCCTCCTTCGAGGCACAGGGCTACAGCATTGTTGTTCAGGATGATGATCTTCCGGATGTTATTCTGGAGAAAATTTCCGAGCTCTATGAGCACCGCAATCAGTACATTTCCGCAATGGAGAAGAGCTCTCAGACCGATTCCAACCATCTTGTGCTCAGCCTGATTGAGCAGGAGGCGAAATAATACCGGACTGATACCGTATCGACGCATTCATCAAAAAAGATCTGCAGCTTCACGCTGCAGATCTTTTTATGAATATCAATTCTGTAAAATGGCTCAGATCTTGTTGTCAGAACCAAGAACGTTCTTGATCTTGTGCTCAACGATAGCCTTAACATTTGCGCGGCCGTCGCCAAGATACTGACGAGGATCAAAATGATCCGGATGCTCTACAAAATGCTGACGGATGCCTGCAGTCATGCCCAGACGAAGGTCGGAGTCAATGTTGATCTTGCAGACAGCGCGCTTTGCAGCCTCGCGAAGCTGATCTTCCGGAACGCCGATTGCGTCAACCAGCTTGCCGCCGTGCTCGTTGATGATCTTGACATATTCCTGAGGAACAGAAGAAGATCCGTGAAGAACGATCGGGAATCCGGGAAGTCTTCTGGAAACCTCTTCCAGGATATCCAAACGAAGCTTCGGCTCGGTGCCGGGCTTGAACTTATAAGCGCCGTGAGAAGTTCCGATTGCAATTGCAAGAGAATCAACACCGGTCTTCTCTACAAACTCTTCAACCTCTTCCGGATGAGTATAGAATGCCTTATCCGCCTCTACGGAAACAGCGTCTTCCTGTCCTGCCAGAGTTCCAAGCTCAGCCTCTACAACAACGCCGCGCTCATGAGCATACTCAGCAACCTTTCTGGAAACCTCGATGTTCTCCTGGAACGGATGGCCGGAGTAGTCGATCATAACGGAAGTAAATCCGTTGTCGATGCAGTCCTTGCAGGTCTCAAAATCTGCGCCGTGATCCAGATGAAGAACGATCGGAAGCTCCGGGTGAAGCTCTGCAGCTGCCTCAACAAGCTTAACGAGGTATACGGAGTTCGCATACTTTCTTGCGCCCTGGGAAGCCTGAAGAATAACGGGGCTCTTCAGCTCTGCTGCTGCGTCCGTGATTCCCTGAACGATTTCCATGTTGTTGATGTTGAAAGCTCCGATTGCGTAGCCGCCGTCATAAGCCTTCTTAAACAGTTCTGTACTAGTAACGATAGGCATATCAAATACCACCTTTCCCTGAAATAGAAACCTTGATTGATAAAAAATCAACAATGTTACCGACTGCAATTATAACGCACCTACAGGGAAATTGGAACAGAAAATGTCTGAAAAAGGAATTATAGACAAGCAAAAACGACGGTGCTTGGGGGGGCCGTCGTTTTTGAGAAGGTAAAACTTCTAATGGGGTATAGCAAAAACTTATAATGTATTGGGGGGTTACAAGTAATATAGTAGCAGTTCCCCTCTTTTCGGGCAATTCACCGATTGCATGAAATTTACAAATTCATTCCATCGTTTTTGTGCATGTTCACAATTGAGTCTGACTTCTTTCTTCATTGTCAGCTTTCGCGCAGGATGTAAACAAGGCGTCAAACTCTTCACCGGTGATCTTTTCTTTTTCCATCAGGAGCTTCGCACTGGCATGAAGCACATCCTCATGTGCCATGATAATCGTTTTCGCATCCTCATAGCACCGGTCGATGATCGCCTTGACTTCTTTGTCAATTTCTCCCGCCATGTACTCGCTGTTGCGGGAGCTGTGTCCAAGGTCATAGCCAAGGAATACATCTTCCTCTTCCTGCTGATAGTTGATGGCACCGATGCTGGCACTCATACCGTACTTTGTCACCATGCTTCTGGCAGTTGCGGTCGCCTTCTGAATATCGTTGGAGGCTCCGGTTGTAATGTCATCCAGAATCAGTTCTTCTGCAATCCGTCCGCCGAAATCGACCATAATTTCATGCAGCATCTGGCCTCTCGTCGCAAACATCTCATCACGTGAAGGAAGCGGCATGGTATAGCCGGCTGCCCCGACTCCGGTGGGAATGATGGAAACGCTGTAGACCGGCCCGACGTCCTCCAGCTCATGGAACAAAATCGCATGTCCGCTCTCATGATAGGCCGTAATTCTCTTCTCCTTGTCGGAGATCACGCGGCTCTTCTTCTCCGCTCCGATTCCAACCTTGATGAAGGCTGCCCGGATGTCCGTCTGATTGATGTACGGCCGGTTTTCTCTGGCCGCACGGATCGCCGCTTCATTCAGAAGATTTTCCAGATCCGCTCCGGAAAAGCCTGCTGTTGTCTGTGCAATCTCCGTCAGATTGACATCGTCGCCCAGAGGCTTCTTTCTTGCATGGACGGCAAGAATTTCTTCGCGTCCCTTTACGTCCGGGCGTGCCACCGTGATCTTCCGGTCAAAGCGGCCGGGCCGCAGAATCGCAGGATCGAGAATGTCCGCACGGTTGGTCGCCGCCATCACAATAATTCCTTCGTTGACGCCGAAGCCATCCATCTCCACAAGAAGCTGATTCAGTGTCTGCTCTCTCTCATCATGTCCGCCGCCGACACCGGTTCCCCGCCGCCTTGCCACCGCATCGATCTCGTCAATAAAGACAATGCAGGGGCTGTTCTTCTTGGCTTCCTCGAACATGTCGCGTACACGGCTTGCGCCGACGCCGACAAACATTTCCACAAAATCCGAACCGGAAATGGAGTAAAACGGAACCCCCGCCTCACCTGCGACTGCCTTTGCGAGCAGCGTTTTTCCGGTTCCGGGAGCGCCTTCCAGAAGGACGCCCTTCGGAATCCTTGCCCCCAGCGAGGTGTACTTCGCAGGATCCTTCAGAAAATCCACGATTTCTTCCAGATCCGACTTCTCCTCCTCCAGTCCCGCCACATCCTGAAATGTGACACGGTCCTTCTCATTGGCAAGCTGTGCGCGGCTCTTCCCGAAATTCATCATCTTCGCGTTGGCACCGCCGCCGCCCATCTGCTGTGCACTCATCATATAGAAGAACAGCAGGCAAACCACCGCAACAAGAAGCATCGGCAGGACGCTTGTCATGAACCAGCTTTCTCTCGGGACATCGTCCACCACAGGTTCAATCCCGTTCTCTCTGGTCAGCTCCTCGGTCTTCGTGATGTCGGTCGCATACAGGGTCCGTACCGTTCCGCCTGAAAGAGTAACTACTGCAGAGCCGGTTGGCGTTTCCTGATTCGGGACAATTTCCACGGAAACCACCTGGCCGTTCTGAAGGTCCTTCTCATACGCTTCCTGTGTATAATAGCTCTGCGGCTGCCCGTAGGTTCCCCTCACAAACTGAATCAGAATAAAAATCATCATGATCGCGACAACGCCGACCACCATGCGGTTTCCTGTATTTCTGTTATCGTTCGTATCCAACTCAAACCTTTCTCACCGCAGTCACCGCTGCGGCCTTGTCCATCCTGAATTCTGAATGTCCTTTTCCTTCAAGCCACTGCTTCAAAGCTCAACCACGCCGATGTAAGGAAGATTCCGGTATTCCTGATCATAATCCATACCGTATCCGACAACGAACTGATCGGGAATCTCAAATCCGGCATAATCTGCCTTCAAATCCACAACACGGCGCTCCGGCTTATCCAGAAGCGTGCAGTAACGGATGCTCTTTGCTCCTTTACTCTTCAGGAAATCTCCGAGGAATGCAAGTGTCCGTCCGGAATCCACAATGTCTTCTACGATAATCACGTCCAGTCCTTCAATGGACTCATCCAGGTCCTTGCGGATCCGGACGGTTCCGGTAGACTCTGTTGCTCCGCCATAGCTGGATACCTGCATGAAATCAATGGAAACCGGAACGGTAATGCGCTTTGCCAGCTCGCACATAAAGAAGCTTGCCCCCTTCAGGATACCAACCATGCGAATCTTCTTTCCTTCATAATCTTTGGAAATCTGCGCCGCCAGCTCGCGGACTCTTCTGTCAATTTCTTCCTCGGTGATCAGTACTGTAATCTTCTCAGCCATTTTGCCCTCTTTCCTCATTGTTCTCTCAATGATAGTTCCAGAATTTTCTTTGTCGCACTGCAGATCCGAAAATCCGCTCCGATCTGCCCTCCGGGGACCCAGAGAATCCGGTCTCCGTCCGTCGGAAGAACCATGCGATCCCGCCACGCCGCCGGAATCTTCTGATCAATCATAACCCTTGTCAGCTTCTTCCGGCGAAGCTTCTGCTCCTCGCGTCCCGGCATTGTCTCCGCAGGGTTCTGCCTGCAAAGCCCGATTGCAAGGCTGTCGCCTTCTCTTCTTGTCCGAAACGTCAGAAACGAAGATATTCTATCATAGTCGAACCATTTCGTATACGGATCTGCCGGGATGTCGGCCGGATTTCCGCTGTATGGAAACACTCGGACAAGATACGCCTCCTCGCTCTCCGGAAGCAGTCTGTTCTTCGTCCGTTCCGTTCCGTCCAAAGCAGCCTTTTCGCCCATACCGGTCAGCTCCGCCGGTTCCTTCCCGGGCCGGATCAGACGGAGCTCATCGTACCTCTTTTCAGCACGGATGCCTCCCGGAAAATCCGCGCTGTGACTTCCATCGGTTCCAAGCAGCTTCTCCAGAAGTGCAACATGCTCCGACGTAAGATCCTTCTGCCCGCAGCTTTCAGACAAAAGCAGATACAGCGTCCGCTTTCTGAGATAAGGCGCAAGCCCCAGAAGCTTTGATGTGAGGTAGCATTCCGTTCTGTCCGGATTTCTGCATTCATTCCGGCTCTTTTCGGTCAGTTCCTCAAGAAAAGCATCCGCAGCCGCAAGGTTCTCCGCCGTTCTGCAGATGTGCTCCGAAGCTCTTGCATTCACTCCTTCGCACAGTTCCGGAAGGATACGATGTCTGATAAGGTTCCTCGTATAGGCAAGATCCTCATTGCTTTCATCCGTGCACCAGTTCTGTCCCCGGCGTCTCAGCTCCTCCTCAATACCGGCACGCGAGCAGCGGATGAGCGGCCGGATAATGTCACCATTGACAGGCCGGATCCCGGACAATCCCTTCAGCGAAGCTCCTCTGCAAAGATTCATCAATACGGTTTCCGCGCTGTCCTCGCAGTGATGTGCAACCGCAATTTTCCAGCAAAACGCCTCTGCTCTGCTCTCCGCTTCCTCTTTTTCCCACTCCCTGCAGGCTCTGCCGAACAGCTCATAACGGAGCTCCCGGCCAGCTTCCTCTACACTGATCCGCCTCTTTTTTGCTTCCTCTGCGGCGTCAATCCGATAAATTCGCAGCGGAATCTCAAGCCGGCTGCAGAGCTCTTCTGTAAACCGTTCATCTCTTCCCGCCGTCTCCCGCAGTCCATGGTTCACATGAACTGCATAGATCCGTACAGACAGCTCTTTTGCAAGCTCCTGCAAAAGAAGCAGAAGGCAAACTGAGTCCGCGCCGCCGGACACTCCGGCAACAATGCGGTCATCCCCGCTTACCATGTGAAATTCACGAAGAGTATTTCGAACTTCTTCCTTCAGGTTCTGATAATCCATATTGTAGGTGCTCACCGCCTTCGTTCTCTTTCTGTGCCCTTTGCCTGTGTCGGAAAAGGACCGGACAGTTTATCTGTCCGGTCCCTGCTATTCTGTTCCCCGAAATCTCCGGGATCGTGCCTAGCCTGCCATCCCGCAAAGGCTGCCGACCCCTAATTTCCGGAGGCTTTGCCCGTATTCTTAAAAATAATCTCTCCCTGCTTCACCAGTCCAAGCTTGTCACGGGCAACTTCCTCCACGTACTCATCCGTCTTTGTGTACTTGGAATACTCCTCAATATCCTTGGTCCGCTGCTCCTCTTCCGCAATCTGCTGCTCCAGCTCCGCCTTCTTCTCCTGGTAGCCGGTGAGCTGCTTCTGGAGCTGCAGTCCGCGCACCGATACCGCAGCGAGTATGACAAGCATCACGGTGATCGCAAGCACCATGCTGAAGCGGTTCTGTGATTTTTTCCGATATACAAGTCTTCGTCTGGCCTTTGCCATTTCCTGTCTGCCTCACGTTTTGATACAAGAATGCAAACCTTCTGCCGTGCATTTTATGATCTTATGATTATTTTATCACAATTTGCAGCAGCCTACAGATAACGGAAAAGATCACCCGCCGCATCCTTCCGGACCGTCTCCTGCACGGCAAGAACCTCGGCGCGGACTTCCTTGTCTCCAAAGGAAATCCCGATGACATCGCCAGGCTTTACTTCCGCACTGGCGCGTGCCGTCTTCCCATTGAGCGTTACCCGCCCGTTGTCGCACGCCTCATTTGCCACCGTACGGCGTTTGATCAATCTCGACACCTTAAGATATTTATCTAACCGCATGAAAATAATCCTTCTTGAAAATCACGGATTCCAAAAGCTTCCTAAAAACTTTCGGAAATTCCCTCTCAATCGAAAAAGAATGTCCGGGGACGATCCCCGGACATTCCGACTGTCACACTGAAAAACCGCTTCTGCTCTGCGGGCAATTATGCGTTGACAGCATCCTTCAGAGCCTTACCAGCCTTGAACTTGGGAGCCTTGGAAGCCTCAATCTTCATGGTCTCACCGGTATGAGGGTTACGTCCCTCTCTTGCTGCTCTCTCGGAAACCTCGAAAGTACCAAATCCAACGATCTGAACCTTATTGCCATTCTTAAGCTCTTCAGCGATGGTATCTGCAAAAGCCTTCACTGCATTCTCAGCGTCCTTCTTGGAAAGTCCAGCCTTCTCAGCGATTGCAGCTACCAGTTCGGTCTTATTCATTATGTCTATCCTCCTGAATCAAAAATGGGCCAGTGCCCTTTTACGTACTAGACTATATATACGAGGTTTCCTTTGCTTTGTCAAGAAAAAGCGCTTGTTTTCAACGTTTTCCGACATTTTACAGCTGCTGATTCTGCCACTTTTCAAGCAGGTATTCTCTCGTATTATGCGCAGGCTCCCGGAGTACTTCCTCCAGCATTTCATGAAGAATTCTGCCGATTTTCTTCCCGGGTGCTGCTCCTGCCGCAATCAGGTCTTTTCCGGATACCGCCAGATCCTTCAGCGAAAGACAGTCACCGGCACGTCGGATTTCTTCAAAGGCATTTCTCCAGTATTCAATCTTGCCGAGCTTCTCATCTCTTTGATAATCAGACTGTGCCTCCACGTCCGAGGTTTTCACCTCCAGCAGAGGAAGAAACCACTCTTCTCCCAGCTCTGAGATGCTCTTTCGGATTTCCGGCAGGGAATCTCCCAGATTGCGGTCATGCCACGTAATCAGTCTGACTGCCGCCTCTCTGGTCTGGTTGTCATATTTCAGATCCCGCAGAATCCGGTCTGCAAGAGCAGCGCTTCTGGCAGCGTGTCCGTGAAAATGATCGATCCCGTTCTCATCCGTCGTCTTTACCTGCGGCTTGGCAATGTCGTGCAAAAGAAGCGCCAGCCTCAGCACCTTGTCCCGGCGTGCGGCTTTCACGGCACACAGGATGTGATCTCCCACGGATAAGCAGTGATGCGGATTGTTCTGTCCGCATTCCATGCATTCCGAAAGCTCCGGCAGAAACTGCCGAAGGAGCCCCAGCTCATATGCTTCCTTCAGCTCCTCCGGATGTTCGGAGAGAAGAAGCTTCTCCAGCTCTACACGAATTCGCTCTGCACTGACCTTCTGAAGATTCGGGGCCAGAAGGCGGATTCCCTCCCTGGTATCCTCGTCAATCCGATAGTCCAGCTGTGCGGAAAACCGGATCGCACGCATCATTCGAAGCGCATCCTCTGTAAAGCGCTGTACCGGATCGCCTACAGCGCGTATGACCCGCCGATTGATATCTCCGATACCGTCGAATTCATCGACCAGACCTTCTGCAGGACTGTATGCCATTGCATTGATCGTAAAATCCCGCCGTTTCAGATCCTCCAGGAGACTTGCGGTAAACGTGACATGCTCCGGGTGACGCCCATCCGCATATTCTCCATCAATCCGGTAGGTTGTCACCTCATAGCCCGTGCGATCCACCATCACCGTCACAGTCCCGTGCTGAATTCCGGTATCCACCGTTCTGCGGAATATCCGCTTGGTGTCCTCAGGCTTTGCCGACGTTGTAATGTCCCAGTCATCCGGCATCCGGTGAAGGAGGCTGTCGCGCACGCAGCCTCCGACCACATATGCTTCATATCCCGCATCCCGAAGCTGCTCCAGAACCCATGCTGCTCCCTGCGGAATTTCTATTTCCAATGATATTGTTCTATGCATGCATTTCCCATGCCTGTCCGGCTGTATGCGGCTCTGGCTTTAGTATGCCTTGCCCCAGTAGACCATCTTCTTCGCAGGCTTGCCGCAGCAGACGCAGGTTCCTGCGATCTGCTCCTGTTCAAACGGAATGCACCGGCTGGTGACACCGTATTTCTCCTTGATGGCATCCTCACATGCACGGTCTCCGCACCACATTGCCTTCACAAATCCGGTCTTGTGCTCGAAGATATCGCTGAATTCCTTCTCATCGTGTGCGGTATAGGTCTTGCTGTCCATCAGCGCCTTCGCGCGGTCGTACATATCCTTCTGCATCTGCGCAAGGAGCTCTGCGATCTTTCCATCCAGCTCATCAATGCGGACCTCCAGCTTCTCAGAGGTATCTCTGCGAACCACAACGCACACGCCGTTCTCGATGTCTCTCGGTCCGATTTCCACGCGAAGCGGAATGCCTCTCATCTCCTGCTCCGAGAACTTGTAGCCCGGGCTCTTGTCCGAATCGTCCACCTTTACGCGGAAATTGGAGAGCATATCACGGATTTCATATGCCTTGTCCAGGACGCCCTCCTTGCGCTGCTGAATCGGAACAATGCAAACCTGAACCGGTGCAATTCTCGGAGGAATCACGAGTCCGCGGTTGTCTCCGTGTACCATGATCATCGCTCCAATCAGACGGGTTGTCACGCCCCAGGAGGTCTGCCATACATACTTCAGCTTGTTGTCCTTGTCCGTAAACGTGATGTCATAGGCTTCCGCAAACTTCTGTCCGAAGAAATGGCTGGTTCCGGACTGAAGAGCACGTCCGTCATGCATCAGTGCCTCAATGGTATAGGTTGCTACCGCACCGGCAAATTTCTCCTTGTCCGTCTTCTGTCCCTTGATTGTCGGGATTGCCATATCCTCCGCCAGGAAATCTGCATACACATTCAGCATCTGCTGCGTTCTTTCCTCTGCCTCTTCCGCCGTTGCATGAATAGTATGTCCTTCCTGCCACAGGAACTCTCTGGAGCGAAGGAACGGCCGGGTCTCCTTCTCCCAGCGGACGACGGAGCACCACTGGTTGTACACACGAGGCAGATCACGATAGGAATGTACATCATCCTTGTAAAAGTCGGAAAAGACCGTCTCAGAGGTCGGGCGTACGCAGAGACGCTCTGTCAGAGGCTCCGTTCCTCCTGCCGTGACCCACGCTACCTCCGGGGCAAAGCCGTTGACCAGCTCTCCTTCCTTCGCAAGAAGGCTTTCCGGAATGAGCAGCGGCATGTACACGTTCTGAACGCCGGTTTCCTTGAATCTCTTGTCCAGATGGGCCTGAATCGCCTCCCACAGTGCATACCCCGCAGGCTTGAAAATCGTAAAGCCCTTGATGTGGGAATAACCGATCAGCTCCGCCTTGGTGCACACATCGGTATACCACTGGGTGAAGTCCTCGTCCATTGAGGTAATTTCAGCAACCAGTTTCTTTTGATCTGCCATGTTGTTCTCCTCTTTTTCCTCTATGTTTCCGCTGCGTCGCCGCACACCATGTGCGGTCCCTTGCAGTAGATTACGATTTCACATTGCTTTCTTCTGCATCCAGACAGAACATTGTCACCGTTCCCCGTGCCAGAAGCCGTTCTTCCTCATCGGTCACATTGACATCCACGACCGTAACGGTTCTGCCCCTTCTTACCGTTCGGCTCGTCGCTGTAATCCGCCCCTTCCGGGCACTTTGAAGGTAATGAATGGAGGCATCCATTGTCACGTATTTTCTTCCGTCCGCCCGTGCGGTCACACCGCCTGCCGTGTCCACCAGCGTGAACAGAAGGCCGCCGTGTGCCATCCCGTACGGGTTCTCCAGCTCATGCCGCATATCAACGTACAGAACAGATTCCTCCATGCCGATCCGGTCGATGACAATCCCGTTGAACTGTATGTACGGAATATTCTGCAGCATATTTTTCTGCTTCTCCTGATCCATCTGTGGTCCTTTCCTGGCGGAATTCCTTCACCATCTCCGTGCGGTTCAGAAATTCGCAAAGCTCTCTTTGGTTCCAAGCCCCAGACGATTCATCGCAGAGAAAATCGCACGTACCGAAGCACGGGTGATATTCGAGCTGACGCCGACTCCGTACGTAATCTTGCCGCTGTCGGAATCCATCAGATGAATGTATGCTGCTGCCTGGGAATCCGATCCCGAATTCAGCGCATGCTCCTCATAATCCAGAATTTTAATGTTGTAATCAAATTTCTCGTGCATACCGCGGCGCACCGCATCCAGAGGTCCGTTGCCGACCGCCGTAAAGCTCTTCTCCTGTCCGCAATCTGTGAATGTCACCGTGACCTGTGTATCGAATACGGTCTCCTTCTCTCCGCTGAGCTCGACTACCTGGAGCTTCCGGAAATGAAGCGGCTCCTTGCGATCCAGATATTCCTCGCGGAACATCTCCATAATCTCTTCCGGAGGAACTTCTCCCTCCTTCTCACTTCTCGACTGTACGACATCCGCAAACTCACGCTGCATCGTCTTCGGAAGCTTGAAGCCAAAATATGCATCCATGACAAAGGCGACACCGCCCTTTCCGGACTGCGAATTGATTCGCACAATCGGTTCGTATCTGCGGCCGATGTCTGCAGGATCGATGGTCAGGTACGGCACCTGCCAGATGCTGGAATTTCTCTCCCTCATCGCCGTAATGCCCTTGTTGATTGCATCCTGATGTGAGCCGGAGAACGCCGTAAACACCAGCTTTCCTGCATATGGATGACGAGGATCCACCTTCATCTTGGTCACACGCTCACAGATCTCGATGATCTCATTCACGTCTTCCAGATTCAGCTCCGGATCAATTCCCTGTGAGAACATATTGTAGGCAACATTCAGCACATCCACATTGCCCGTCCGCTCACCGTTTCCAAGAAGCGTTCCCTCGACGCGCTGCGCACCTGCAAGAAGTGCAAGCTCTGTTGCTGCCACGCCTTCTCCGCGGTCATTGTGCGGATGAACACTCAGTATAATACTGTCGCGATCCTTGAAATGCTTGCTGCAGTACTCGATCTGATCCGCATAAACATTCGGCGTCGTCATTTCAACCGTAGACGGAAGGTTCACAATCATCGGATCTTCCTTCGTCGGCTGCCACACCTCCTGCACCGCCGTACAGATCTCTACTGCATAATCCATCTCCGTTCCCGTGAAGCTCTCCGGGGAATATTCCAGAATGATCTTTCCGGGGAAATCTGCTGCCAGCTCTTTCACCCACTTCGTTCCCTGAACGGCAATCTCCTTGATTTCTTCGCGGTTCTTATTGAACACGACGTCTCTTTGCAGTGTCGAGGTAGAGTTGTAAATATGAACAATGGCCTGCCTGCAGCCCTTAATGCACTCGAAGGTGCGTTCAATCTGCTCCTTGCGGCACTGGGAAAGCACCTGAATGCGAACATCATCCGGGATCCGGTCTTCTTCAATCAGCTTACGGATAAAATCAAATTCAATCTGACTCGCCGCCGGGAATCCAACCTCAACCTCCTTGAAGCCAAGCTTCATGAGAAGGTTCCACATCTCAAGCTTCTCTGAAACCACCATCGGATCCACAAGCGCCTGATTGCCGTCCCGAAGATCCACACTCACCCAGATCGGTGCCTTCTGAATCTCTTTGTCAGGCCATTCACGCTCCGGATAAGGAAGTACCGGTACTCTTTGATATCTTTCCACTTTTTTCATAAAACACCTCCACTGGATTTGTTTATGTAATAAATTACAGGAAAAGCTCCTGTAAACGAACAGAAAACCTGCCCGGATACAACACCGGGCAGGTCCATCATTTGTATTGCCGATTATTCTCCTAATCCGCTCTCAATGGCAGCTACCAAAGAGGCCAGGGCCTCATTCTCATCCGGACCGTCGCAGAACAGTTCAATTTCATCACCGGATTTCACACACGCACCGAGCACGGACAGAACACTCTTCGCATTCGCCGTTGTATCTTTAAACTGAAATGTAATTAAAGATTTAAACTCCATCGCGTCCTTGCATAGGATGCCGGCCGGGCGCAGGTGCAGGCCTGTTGGATTTTTAATCGTAACCTTCTGACTAACCATAATCTCTACTTACCTTACACTGCCATCACTTCTGAGGCGTATGATAGCAGATCCTCCCTTGAGTCGCAAGCCATCCTTTGATCAGGCCATTGTCTTCTCAATAAAATCAGCAAGCTCTTCCGCCTTCTTCTGGATCACATCCTGATCCTCTCCTTCAATCATAACACGAACCAGAGGTTCTGTGCCGGACGGGCGGATCAGAACTCTTCCCTTTCCGTCAAACTCTTTTTCCAGCGCATCGATTCTCTCCACGATCTCCGGAAAATCACGATAGTGTTCCTTTTTCGCATTATCCACCTTCGCATTGATCAGCGACTGCGGATACTTCTTCATAATCTTCGCAAGCTCCGACAGCGGCTTTCCCGTTTCCTTCATAACCTGCAGAAGATGCAGACACGAGAGCAATCCGTCTCCGGTTGTATTCTCTCCGAGGAAAATAATGTGTCCGGACTGTTCTCCGCCAAGGCTTGCATGAATTTCCTTCATTCTCTCCAGGACGTAACGATCACCGACCTTGGTTCTCTCCACATCAATTCCATTCTCACGCCCCATGATAAAGAAGCCGAGATTGCTCATAACCGTAACAACGATCGTATTCCCGTTCAGCTTCCCCTCCTGCTTCAGGGCGTTCCCGATGATGGCCATGATTTTGTCACCATCCACAAGCTCCCCGCGTTCATCTACCGCAAGGAAACGATCCGCATCTCCGTCGAAGGCAAGTCCGATGGCAGCGCCCTCCTCCAGAACCTTCTGACGGAGCTCCTCCATGTGTGTGGATCCGCACTTACGATTGATGTTCACGCCGTCCGGATCATTGTGAATCGGCACAACCTCTGCGCCCAGCTTGCGAAGAGCCTCGACATTGGAACGATAGGAAGCCCCCTCTGCTGTATCTGCAACGACCTTCATTCCGGTCAGATCAACGGGAACGGTTTCAACCGAGTGATCCACATATTCATGCCATGCATCCATGCGGTATTCGATATGTCCGACGCCTGCCCCGGTCGGGAATTCGATGTGCTCCATATTGCTTCGGATCTCCGCTTCGATTTCATCCTCAGTTGCATCCGGAAGCTTAAAGCCATTCCCATCAAAAAACTTAATCCCGTTAAATTCCATCGGATTATGCGATGCCGAAATGACAACTCCTGCATCAGCATGATGCGTCTTCGCAAGATAGGCAACTGCCGGGGTCGGCAGAACGCCGAGATAAATGACATTCGCCCCCACCGAGCACGCTCCTGCCATCAGCGCATTGGCAAGCATATCTCCGGAGAGTCTGGTATCACAGCCCACCATAATGACCGGCCGTTTCCCCCCGTTATCCTTCGACAGAACATAAGCCCCCGCCTGTCCAAGCTGCATTGCCATTTCCGCCGTCAGTTCCTTGTTGGCAACCCCGCGTACTCCATCTGTGCCAAACATTCTGCTCATGTATACCTCCTTATACCGCTGCCATCTTTCTGCAGCAGAATTCCGATTGTCTTCGCTTCGTTACTGACTGTCAGAACTGCTCTCCGTGGACGATACCACAATCGCCGCCGTGATCGCATGATTCATTTCCACGCCCTCCGGCTTCGTGATGGAAATCTCAGCAGTATATACTCCCTCTGCGGTATCGGCCCTGCCGGCACGAATCACCTTGCCCACATCAACAGAAGGCGCCAGATCCGAAAGCCGGATTGCATCCAGTGCCGAGGAAAGGCCGGTCAGGCTGATGTCAAAGGAGGGCGTATCCGAGGAGGATGACGTTACCTTCCTGCCATCATTGACCGAAGTAACCTCCGCCTTATATCCTGCCGGGACATTTTCCAGCGAGATGTCCGAAATACTTACGGTAAACTGCGTGGTCTCTGCAGACTCGATCCCAACCGTCAGATCCACCATTCCGTCAAAGGAGGAATCCGCCAGGCTGATTCCATCCGGAAGATATTTCTTCAGATCCAGCGTAGTCTGATAGCTCGATGTACAGCCTGTAATATCCACATCCGAAGCAGGAACGGAAATCTTATCCACATTTGCCAGAAGAGAGGACTTGCCGGCAAGCTTTACCGTATCCGGATCAATCGTCACAACACCGTTTCGAAGATAGCCATCCGCCGGTGTTCCGCCGACACTCACCTCAATCGGGACAGTCTTAAGCGGTAAAATAACCACACTCACCTTGACCGAGTTGATATTCATGGTGAGATTGGAGGTATCAATGATGTCCCCATCCGAATTATAGAGCTTCACATCCGAATACGTACTGATACTTCCGGTTGCACCGGAAACATCCACGGTTGCCTTCGCCGATGCAATGGTTGAAACTACAGATTCCGGTCCCGACACCCGGATCTGATTCTGGTCCGGAATGATGCTGTCCAGCTCATACCCGCTCGCAACCTCTCCGCTTGTACCGGTCTGCAGTGCAAACGAATCCGTCATCTTCGGTTCAATCGCGAGCATGACATTGTCCACGCTCCCGTCAATGTCTTCAATTTCGTTGTTGTATTTGGTGGAATAATACTTGATCTCTACCGTGTTCAGGCTCGTCAGATTCTCCACATCCGCCGTTGCAACGATATCATCCCTGCTCAGATCCTCGATGATGGATCTCCTTGCCTTCACGGTGACAACGGGAACAACATCGCTGTTATCCTGTATGGTGTAGACTTCTCCCTGATCTGTGATCATGGAGGTATGAAGAAGCTTTACCTGAACATTGGTAATCCGCATGTATTTCACAGGATCATTGACGTTGTTGATCAGAACCCATACGACGAGAGCGATCAGCAATGCGGTGACTTTCAGTCCGAGATTATCCAGGATATGCGGTCTGTTCTTGTTATCCTTCATCCTGATCCTTTCCCTTCCGGGACTGCAGAATCCCCTTGTGATCGCCCATGTCCTTGTCCTGAAGCTTCACAAGCCTTGCCCGAAGCTCATCCGGATTGACATCGCGATCCAGAACGCCGCGGTATGCAATACTGATCTTTCCCGTCTCCTCCGATACAATGATCGTCAGAGAATCGGTCACTTCCGAAATGCCGACGCCGGCCCGGTGACGTGTTCCGAGATTTTTATCCAGTTTATTATCGGAAAGTGGGAGGTAACAGGTGGCAGCAACCACGCGGTCTCCGGAAACAATCACCGCCCCGTCATGGAGGGGGGTATTCTTCTCAAAAATATTGATCAGAAGCTGGCTGGAAACCACAGCATCCAGATCAATGCCGGTTCTCTCCCACTCACGAAGGGGCGTATTCTGCCGGATCACAATCAGCGCTCCCGTCTTAACCCTTGCCATTGCGACGCAGGCACGCACGATCTCAGAAATGGTCTTGTCCGAAAACAATCCGTCTCCGCCTCTGGAGCCTTCCCGGAACAGAGCCGCAAAAATATTCTTCTGTCCAAGCTCCTCCATTGCAGTACGAAGCTCCGGCTGCAAAATGACAATCAATGCGATCACCGCAATGCTCGTCACATTCTGAACGATCCACAGGATAGTTGTCATATTGAACAGCGCTGCCAGAACCACAAAAGCGATGATAAACAGAAAGCCCTTCAGCAGTGAATATGCTCTTGTATTCTTAACCCACAGAATCGTGTAATATACCAGAACAGCAATGATCAGGATCTCAACAATATCGGTCCATCCGACTGCCGGAATATGCAGTACATCTGTGTAATTGGTAAGCATTCTCTGTAGTGTCTGCATTGGCTCTCAATCCTGCGTCATCGTATCAGAAATCTTCCCGGAAATCATCCGGATATCCGTCCTGTCCACCGGCATATCCGTCCTCTGACGGCTCCTGCTCCCCGGCATATTCATATCCGTCATCTTCATAACGCTGCGGCACGGATGCATCGTCTCCAGCCGGCTCATACTCGTTTTCCGGCATCTCCCCCGGGTCGTTTCCGTACGGCAGCGGTGCATAGCCGTCCTCACTTCCAGGATAATAGCTGTCCGCCGTTTCCCGTCCGCCCCCGGAGTAATTCTGCGTGCCGCGCCTGGTGTTGATGGTTTTCACTGTGCGTTTCGGGCGCGCATAAATATTCTTCGGAATGGCCTTTACATAATAATAGTAGTCATCGTCTTCAAACTGCGTATTCTCAATCCGCGTATAATCCAGATTAAACATGAAGAACGAGATGACAACGCCGGCTCCGAAGCCGGCAATGCTGCCCAGAAGGACACCGGCTACACTGATGTCCGTATCATAAGTCATTGCGCCAATCAGCAGAATCAGGATCTGGCAGAGTGCCCCTGCGCCGGATGCGATCATCCACGAATACTGAATCGGAAGTCTTCGAATCAGATAGACCACCGCAGCTGCCGCAACCACCGCAATCGCCCGGATCATCATCCCATGATTCTGAACGATTCCATCAAGAAGAAACTGCAGGCGGCTTACGATCTCATTGGTATCCGACCCCGATGCACTGCTGATGACGGTTTCATTCTGATGAACAAAACGAATGAAGCTGTCTGCAATCACGCCAACCGCTACGGCAGCACCGCTTGCGGGAGAATACAGAAGTCCTCCGGCGATCGGAAGTGCATACGGAATTCCAATCGTCCGACAGATCGGAAACAGAAGCAGCAGCATCGAATCTCTTGGAGCAAAACGATAATAGACCAGAAGAGCAACCAGAAGGAGAATTGCTCCGACTACTGCCGCCTCCAGTGCAAGAGAGTACAGGTGCGCCAGAATCACCACGCCGAAAACCGCCACGATCAGATTGGGTGAGAGCAGCGTGCAGATCAATGCAAGCAGAAACGTCGGAAGTGTGCCTGCAAGCATTTCCTGATATCCGATCTGCCCGTTGATGCAAAGCAGTCCGGACAGAACAACCAGAAACTTCGCCCCCATATTGATGTAATTCTCATACTGGGAGTAGATGGAAATCACTCTCTCCCGCAGTTCCAGTAATGTAGTCATTTCCCGTTAGTCTTCCTTCTCTTTCCGATAACCGACGGACAGTCTGTGCAGATCCTGATAATATGCATTGAGGTGCCGTCTGGCCCTCTTATAGCGAGATGTGTACACCAGAACAGTGATGAGGATCATTCCTCCGACAAACGCAGCATAATAAAGCAGAATAACTGCCAGCATTTCCTGCAGGTTCATGCTGTAAATCTGCACAATCAGATTTTCAAAATTATAAATTCCATAGCCTGCGAACAGGATTGCAAACGCTATGGTTGCGCAGATAAAGGTAATCAGGATTTGTTTCGTAATATAGTCTCCGCGAAAATATGCGTTGATCTTCTCGTCCCTGACACCGTCCTCCTGCTCATAGGCTGCCATTCTTGCCATTCGCCGGACACGTCCTTCATTAATCATGTCATCCCCCTATGCCGCTTTTCTGAGTCAGCTCTTCGCTTCCTGTCCTCATTCAGATGCAGATCCGATGCATCTGCCCTTTCAGGACCGGTCATCTCCGGCTGCCGCTGTCAGAACCAGTACCTCCGCTGCCCCGGCGCGAAGAAGCATCTGCGCACAGGCATCTGCGGTAGCACCGGTCGTGAAGATATCATCAACCAGCATAATCACTACTGATTCTACATCAATGTCAGGTACAATAAAAGCACTTTTCAGATTGCGGCGGCGCTCGGAGGCACTCAGATTCCGCATGGCTCCGGTGCTTCCCGTCCGAAGCAGAAGGTCTTCCCGCAGCGGAATTCCGGTCTTTCCAGAGATCACTCTTCCCAGAAGAGCAGCCTGATTATAGCCCCTTCTGCGCATCCGGTCTCCGGAGGATGGAACGGGGACAAGCAGGTCAATTGCCTTCGGGTCAAACTCAGACCGGAGCCTTTCCGCCATTTTCCCCCCGATATAATCGGCATATTCCGCCCTGCCCTCATATTTAAGCCGGTACAGCATTCCGGAAACGTCATGGTAACGGTACACCGTGCAGCCTTTCCGAAAAGCCCTCGGCTGTCTCTCGCAATCGTGACACAGCTCCCTCTCCTTCTCCAGGAGCGGTTTTCCGCAGCGGCAGCAAAGAGCATCCCGTTCCGGAGACAGTTCTTTGCCGGCAAGCTCCTTTTCGCACTCCCCGCAGATCAGTCTGCCAAAGGGCTTCACCGGCTGGTCACACCAGGGACATCTCCTTGGAAAAATAAGATCCAGTGCCAGATTTCCTGTCCTTTGGAGTCTCGCTGCATGACCTTTCATTCTGATTGAAGTATTATCCTTCGAAGAAATCGCCTTCTTCCTGCTTCATTTCCAGGATCCGGTCCTTCAGTCCGGAATACCTGGTGTACTGACTGATGTTCTGCTCCATCTGCGCAATGGTTTCCCGCTCTCCCAGAATCACCACGCACTTTCTTGCTCTTGTAATCGCTGTATACAGAAGATTCCGGTTAAACAGACCGGAAGGCCCTGAAAGAAGCGGCAGAATCACCGCAGGATACTCCGATCCCTGCGACTTATGCACCGTGATCGCATAGGCCAGCTCCAGATCCTCCAGCTGTGTGAACGGATAATGCACCACCTTGTCTTCATCAAATCGCACGATGAGCTCCGCAAGCTCTGTATCCACATCCGCAATCACTCCGAAATCACCGTTGAACACACCGGCTCCTTTTTCAATCGGCATTCCGAAATTTCCCGGAATTTCCCACTCCATCTGATAATTGTTGCGGGTCTGCATCACCTTATCTCCCACCCGGAAAACCTGATCGTGGGCACGGGTTTCTTTTTTCCCCGGTGCTTCGGGATTCAGCACACTCTGCAGGACCTCGTTCAGCCGGATACATCCAAGCGCTCCCTTTCTCATTGGTGTCAGTACCTGGATATCATCCCGTGATCCCTGCACATATTTCGGCAGCATCTGCCCCATGAGCAGAACAATGTGCTTATAGATCACCTTCGGATCCCTTCTCTCCAGGAAAAAGAAATCACGGGAATGATTTTCCAGATCCAGCTGCTGTCCCTGCAGGATCCGGTGTGCATTCATGACAATGTCACTCTGCTTGGCCTGGCGAAAGATTTTCTGCAGCGTAATGGAGCAGAATGCCCCCGATTCCATCAAATCTCTCAGAACACGTCCCGGACCGACACTTGGAAGCTGATGAATATCTCCCACCATGATCAGCCTGGTTCCCGGTCGGATCGCACGAAGCAGCGCATGAAACAGAAACAGATCGACCATGGACATTTCATCAATGATCACTGCATCCGCTTCCAGAGGATTGTCCGGATCCCTCTCAAATCTCCAGAATTCTTCCTCCGTCCCTCTGTTTTCCTGTTCATCCTCCTCTCCCATTGCCTTATAGCCCAGGAGGCGGTGAATTGTTGCTGCCTCGTAGCCGGTAGCTTCCGTCATTCGTTTGGCCGCACGCCCCGTCGGCGCCGCAAGAAGTACAGATTTCACATCCGCAAGGAACAAATGGATGATGGCATTGATGGTCGTTGTTTTTCCGGTTCCGGGACCTCCGCTGATTAAAAGAACACCGCGGGATACCGCCAGTTCTACTGCCTTTCTCTGAAGGTCATCCAGATGAAGATTTTCCTTCTCCTCAATATGCCGGATGCGCAGCTGAATTTCATCTGTTGTAAAGCTCTTTACTTCAACACTGTCCAGCTCCGTCAGGCGCCTTGCAATGTTCTGTTCCAGACGATACGCATAGGAAGAAAAAATCTGCGGTTCGCCCGGCGCGTGTTCCGGATCTTCCGTCTCCGGAACACGAATCCGGATTTTCCGGTCAAGGGCAAGATTCTGAAGCTGAATCGCAATCACTTCCCGTGGAACATGTAAAAGCTCCTCCGCCTTCTGAAGAAGAACCTTCTCCGGGAGATAGCTGCTTCCCTCCTGCAGTGTGCCTGACAGAACGTACTGGATTCCGCTGCGGATTCGATAATCCGAATCCGCCCGGATCCCGTTCTTCCCTGCAATCTCATCCGCCGTTGAAAATCCGATCCCCGAGATTTCTTCTGCAAGGCGATACGGATTTTCCTTCAAAACGGCGTACATGTTCTCTCCGTAGGCTTCCCAGATTTTCAGGGCCTTTCTTCCGCCGATTCCATACTTCTGCAGGCAGATCATGGCATCACGGATATCTCTTTTCTCCGCAAGCTGCACAGCAATCTCACGGGCCATCCGGTCACTGATTCCCTTTACCTCGGAAAGCCGTTCCGGTTCTTCGTCGAGAATGTGCATGGTATCCTCGCCGAATTTGCGCACAATACGGCCGGCGAGAGATTCCCCGATGCCCTTGATCGCTCCGGACGCCAGATAGCGATATACCGCCTGTGTGCCCTCCGGCTGCACAACACGGTACTCACTCACCTTGAACTGCTCTCCGTACACAGGATGCGTAACCATTTCCCCTTCAAGTTCTACGCTTTCCCCCTCCGAAACAGCCGGCGGAAAGCCTGTGCAGGTGATCAGCTCTCCCGCATCACAGATCTCAAAAACCGTATACAAATTGTCTTTATTGCGGTAAATCACCGACGAGATATAACCTTTTATCATTTCACCGGAAATCCATTGGAAAGAGCATCCTGTGTCAGGCTGCATAAGAAAAACAGAGAAAAGAAGCCGGGCGGATCACTCCGCCCGGCAGCGTTTGCAGGTTACGATTCGATGGTGCTCTCTCCTGCGATAAATTCTACATACTTGCCGGTACCGATTGCTACTGCAGTCATCGGGTCCTCTGCGGTAACTGCACTGATTCCGGTCTTGCTGGTAATCAGATCCTCCAGACCATTGAGAAGGGATCCGCCGCCCGTCAGAACGATTCCGCGATCAGCGATATCCGCCGCAAGCTCCGGGGGCGTCTTCTCCAGAACACTGTGAATTGCCTCCACAATCTGATTGGTGGACTCCTTCAGAGCCTCCTCCGTCTCTCCGGAGGACACCTTGATGGTTCTCGGAAGGCCGGTCACAAGATTTCGTCCGCGAACCTCGATGTAATCCTCCTCCGCAGACGGGAAGCAGCTGCCGATCTTGATCTTGATATCCTCTGCCGTACGCTCGCCTACCAGAAGGTTGTATTTCTTGCGCATGTAGCGAACCAGGGCATCGTCAAAATCATCTCCCGCAATCTTGATGGACGTGCTGACAACGGTTCCTCCGAGAGAAATCACCGCAATATCTGTTGTTCCGCCGCCGATATCCACAACCATGTTGCCGCAAGGCTTGGAGATGTCAATTCCTGCACCGATCGCCGCCGCAATCGGCTCCTCAATGATGTATACCTCACGGGCACCCGCCTGGAAGGTTGCATCCTCTACTGCTTTTTTCTCAACCTCTGTCACCTGGCTTGGTACGCAGACCGCGATTCTCGGCTTCCGGAAGGTCCGCTTTCCGACGGCCTTCTGAATGAAATACTTCATCATCTTCTCCGTGACGGTATAGTCCGAAATAACTCCCTGCCGGAGCGGGCGAACCGCCACAATGTTGCCGGGCGTACGCCCCAGCATCAGGCGTGCATCTTCGCCGATTGCCTTGATTTTATTTGTGTCGCGGTCGAATGCCACAACCGAAGGCTCCTTCAGAACAACGCCGCGTCCCCGGATGTACACCAGAACGCTCGCGGTGCCCAGATCAATTCCAATATCTGAATGCTGCAGTGCCATGCAATAACCCTCTGTCTGTTTCTTTCCTGTAATCTGTATTGTCTCGAAGCTATATCGTCCTGCTTCGTCTGTTGTCTTGTCTTATGCCTTTCTGTCCCGGTCAGCATGAACCCCTGGGTACAACAAAGGAAGTGCTGTTTCGCCAGCACTTCCTAAGTATAGACTACGAACATGCAGTTTTCAAAGCCCTTGTGAGTGTTTTTTCACTTCGTCGCTTCGTTTTCCCCTGTCTCTGCCCGTTTTCCCTGTTCCAGCATCTTGTTGACATAATAGCCGGTATAGGACCAGTGTACTTTTGCAATTTCCTCCGGAGTCCCGCATGCAACGACAGTTCCTCCGCCGTCTCCTCCTTCCGGTCCCATATCAATGATATAATCCGCCGTCTTTATGACATCCAGATTATGTTCGATGACCACAACGCTGTTGCCCCCGTCTGCCAGCTTCTGAAGAATCTGCGTCAGCTTGCGGACATCCTCAAAATGCAGTCCGGTTGTGGGCTCATCCAGAATGTAAATGGTCTTTCCCGTGGATCTTCGGGAAAGCTCCGCCGCCAGCTTGATGCGCTGTGCCTCTCCTCCTGAAAGCTCGGTACTCGGCTGGCCGAGCTTCACGTAGCCCAGTCCCACATCGTACAGAGTCTGGATTTTGTCTCTGACCGCAGGCACGTTTGCAAAAAAGCTCACTGCCTCCTCAATGGTCATGTCCAGTACATCGTAAATGCTCTTTCCTTTGTATTTCACATCCAGCGTCTCGCGGTTGTACCGTTTCCCGCCGCAAACCTCACATGGAACATAGACATCCGGAAGGAAATGCATCTCAATCTTAATGATTCCGTCGCCGGAGCAGGCTTCGCACCGGCCGCCCTTTACATTGAAGGAAAACCGTCCCTTGGAATAACCCTTCGCCTTTGCATCCGGTGTTCCCGCAAAGAGATCCCGGATGATATCAAAAACGCCGGTATAGGTAGCCGGATTCGATCTGGGCGTTCTTCCGATCGGAGACTGATCAATGTTGATCACCTTGTCAAGCTGCTCCTCCCCGTCAATGCCATCATGCGGTCCCGCAATGGTCCTCGCACGGTTCAGATCTCTTGCCAGCTGATTGTAAAGAATCTCATTGACCAGCGAACTCTTTCCGGAGCCGGAAACACCGGTCACAAGGCACAGGACGCCCAGCGGAATCTTCACATCAATATGCTTCAGATTGTTCATGGCTGCGCCGCGCACCGTAAGCCATCCGGAAGGCTTACGCCTCACTGCGGGGACCGGAATAAACCGTTTTCCCACCAGATACTGTCCGGTAAGGGAATCCGGATTGCTCATGATCTCTTCTGCCGTTCCACAGGCGACCACCTCGCCTCCATGTGAACCCGCACCGGGGCCGATATCCACGATATAATCGGCCGCCCGCATGGTATCCTCATCATGCTCCACGACAATGACGGTATTCCACATATCTCTTAAACTCTTGAGCGTTCTCAGAAGCTTGTCGTTATCGCGCTGATGCAACCCGATCGACGGCTCATCCAGGATATAGCAGACTCCGACCAGTCCGGATCCGATTTGCGTAGCCAGACGGATTCTCTGCGCCTCTCCTCCGGACAAGGTTGCCGTTGCACGGGAAAGAGACAGATAGTCCAGACCTACATTGCTCAGGAACGAGACTCTGCTTCGGATTTCCTTCAGAATCTGCTCTCCGATCATCTGCTGCTGCGGAGTAAGCTCCAGATCCTTCACAAAGTCCAGAAGGTCCCGCACAGACAGACAGGTCACATCGTAAATATTCCGTCCGCCCACCGTCACAGCCAGAGATTCCTTCTTCAGGCGCTTACCGCCGCAGATCTTACAGGGACTGATGCGCATAAACTGCTCATATTCCTGACGCATCCGCTCACCGGTCTCCTTGTACCGGCGGTAGGTATTCTCCATCAGGCCCTCAAAGGTAATGCGATACGCCACCTTGCTGACACTGGACTGACTCTTATACTGAATTTCAAACTCCTCCGGAGAACCGTTCATCAGAACATCTCTGGCCTTCTCCGGAAGATCCCTCCACGGAGTGTCCAGGCTGAAGCCAAACTTCTTTGCAAGGCCCACCAGTGTTGCGTTGGTCCAGCTTCCGTCTTTCATACAGCTCTGCCATCCAAGCACCGCAATGGCTCCGTCATTGATTGACTTACTCTTGTCCGGGATCATCAGCTCCGGATCAAACTCCATCTTATATCCGATTCCGGCGCAGCTGGGGCAGGCGCCAAACGGATTATTAAAGGAAAAGCTCCTCGGTTCAATCTCCGGAATACTGATACCGCAATCCGGGCAGGCAAAATTCTGCGAGAACTGTATCAGCTCTCCATCCACCACCTGAATCTGTGCCAGACCATCTGCAAGCTCCAGTGCATTCTCCAGAGAGTCCGCAAGGCGCCGGTCCATTCCTTCCCGGACCACAAGACGATCTACGATAATCTCAATGCTGTGCTTGATGTTCTTATCAAGCTCGATCTCCTCCTCCGTGAGATCATACTGATTTCCATCCACACGAACGCGCACATAGCCCGCTCTTCTCGCTCTTTCCAGGACCTTCTCATGGCGTCCCTTCTTCCCCCGTACCACCGGGGAGAGCACCAGAATCTTCGTTCCCTCCGGAAGAAGCCGAACACGATCCACCATCTGATCTACTGTCTGCTTCTCAATCACCCGACCGCACTCCGGGCAATGGGGAATTCCAATTCTCGCATACAGAAGGCGGAAATAATCATAGATCTCCGTCACCGTTCCCACAGTCGATCGAGGGTTCCGGTTCGTCGATTTCTGGTCGATGGAAATTGCCGGAGAAAGTCCTTCGATCTGATCCACATCCGGCTTCTCCATCTGTCCGAGGAACTGTCTTGCATAAGAAGACAGAGACTCCATATATCGTCTCTGTCCCTCGGCATAAATGGTATCAAAGGCAAGACTGGACTTTCCGGATCCGGAAAGTCCGGTCAGAACCACCAGCTCGTTTCTCGGAATGGTGACATCGATGTTCTTCAGATTATGCTCCCTGGCCCCTGTAATCCGGATACAGTCTTCCTTATGAATCAGGCTTCGCCGCTTCTCATCCCGCTTCTTCTGTCCCTGCGCAAGAAGTTCTGCCTCCTTCAGGGCAGGCCAGTAGTCAGGTTTCTTCATCTTTACTGCCATAGGTCTTTTATGTCCTTCCTTATTTACCGCCTGTCAGCTCCAGCAAATGCTTCTTAAGCTCTGTCATCTGATCGCGGAGCGCTGCAGCCGCCTCAAAGTTCAGATCCGCAGCCGCCTTTCTCATCTGCTTCTCTGTCTTGCGGATCAGCTCCTCCAGCTCCGATGCGGACATCGATTCCGGATCCTTCTGGAATCTCACTTCTTCCTGTGTCACTTCCTTCGAAATCGCAATCAGATCACGAACTGCCTTCCGGATGGTCTGCGGCGTAATTCCATGCTCCTTGCTGTAGGCCTCCTGAATTGCCCGCCTGCGCTTCGTCTCATCGATTGCCTTCTTCATGGAATCCGTGATGGTATCCGCGTACATCACAACATGTCCGTCCGCATTTCTGGCCGCGCGGCCGATCGTCTGAACAAGCGAGGTTTCCGATCGGAGGAAGCCCTCCTTGTCTGCATCCAGAATGGCAACCAGAGAGATTTCCGGAATGTCCAGACCTTCGCGCAGCAGGTTGATTCCCACCAGAACATCGAATACGTCCAGTCTCATATCCCGGATGATTTCGGAACGCTCCAGCGTGTCAATATCCGAGTGCAGATACCGCACACGGATTCCGGCTTCCGCCAGATAATCCGTCAGATCCTCGGCCATCTTCTTGGTCAGGGTGGTCACCAGAACCTTATTCTTCTTCTCGACCTCCCTGCGGATTTCTCCGATCAGATCGTCAATCTGGCCCTCCACCGGGCGCACATCAATCTCCGGATCCAAAAGACCGGTCGGCCGGATCACCTGCTCTGTGCGAAGGAGCTCATGCTCCTCCTCGTATTTCCCCGGCGTCGCCGAGCAGAACAGCATCTGATCGATCTTCTGCTCAAATTCTTCAAAATTCAACGGCCGGTTATCCAGTGCCGACGGGAGCCGGAACCCGTAATCCACAAGGGTCGTCTTCCGGCTTCGGTCCCCGTGATACATGGCACCGATCTGAGGAATCGTCATATGCGACTCATCCACAATAATCAGGTAGTCTTCCGGGAAGAAGTCCATCAGCGTCAGCGGCTCCGCTCCCGGCGGCATGAAATTCAAATGTCTGGAATAGTTCTCAATACCGGAACAGAAGCCGGTCTCCCGCATCATCTCGATGTCGAAATTCGTCCGCTCGGAGATCCGCTGTGCCTCAATCAGCTTATCCTCTCCCTTGAAATAACGAACCCTCTCCTCCAGCTCCTTCTCAATGTTCTCACAGGCAAGATTGATCTTCTCCTGCGGAACGACATAGTGCGAAGCCGGATAGATCATAACGTGCTCCAGACTCGCATGCACACGCCCATTTACGATCTCCACCTCACAGATCCGGTCAATTTCGTCACCAAAAAACTCCACCCGGATCAAATACTCACTTCCCTGTGCCGGATAGATCTCGATCGTATCTCCCCGCACACGGAAATTGCATCTCTCCAGGCTCTGATCATTTCGCTTATACTGGATGGCAATCAGGTCACGAATCACATCGTCCCGATCCTTCTGCATGCCCGGCCGAAGCGAAATCGACATTCCTTTAAATTCATCCGGAGAGCCGAGACCGTAAATGCAGGATACGCTGGCAACTACAATAACATCCCGCCGTTCTGAAAGAGAGGCCGTCGCCGAAAGACGCAGCTTGTCAATTTCGTCATTGATGGCAGAATCCTTCGCGATATAGGTATCTGTCTGCGGCACATACGCCTCCGGCTGATAATAATCATAGTAGGAAACAAAATATTCCACGGCATTTTCCGGGAAAAACTCCTTCATTTCTCCATAGAGCTGTCCTGCCAGAGTCTTATTGTGCGAAATGATCAGGGTGGGCTTATTCAGCGCCTGGATCACATTGGCCATGGTAAAGGTCTTGCCGGATCCCGTAACGCCAAGAAGCGTCTCGAACTGGTTTCCCTCGCGGAATCCCTTCACAAGATCCTGAATCGCCTGCGGCTGATCTCCCATCGGCTGAAATTCTGAATGAAGAACAAAATGATCCATACTATCCCTTCCTTCCAGGTCTCCATTTGTTCCCTGCAGGCATAACGCCGCAGCATGCTCCCACAAAAAAACTGCGGTACCATCACTGTACCGCAGTTTCCCGATTTCGTCCACTTTTTTCGAAAGTATGTTCGGTTCCGGTGTGTTTCCTCCATTGCCGGTCCAAACTCATTGCTTTCCTCCGGAAGCCTTCCCGGGCTCCTCACGCTTCACCGGCGTTCTGGTCTCCACCGTGCGGATATAATCATCCTGCCGCACACGGATTTCCGATTGATCCTGCTTCAGATACTGCGCCGCCCGTGTTGCCTGTGCAACCGGCTTCATCTGGCTGTACATAACGCCAAGCGTTATTGCACCCACAACCAGTGCCATCACCAGAGAAACCGCCAGGGATCCCGTCGGATTCTCAGAATCCATAAACAGCACCATTACCGCCGCCAGAAGAGCAAAAACCACTGCACTCACTCCGGCAAACCAGGCCACTGCCTTCCCCGGCGCAACCGGAAGGTTTCCCGTCATCTTCTGTGTCTGTCCATTCATGGCGAACAGAAAATCCTGATCGTTCCATTTCGTGTAAAGAAGCCATACCGGCATCAGTGCATAGTCCGTCTTTCCATGACGGATTTTGGCGCTTCTCCCCTGCTCTGTCACGCTGTCATAGCCGGAGATACTGTCACGAAGTTCATCGCAGGCCGTTGCAACCGCCCGCTCATCCGCCTTCTTCTGCAGCGTCTTCTGCTCCACGTCATATTTGTTCGCAAGATATCCGGGAAGATATTCCAGTTCAAATTTGCGAAGACTGTCGTAATGATACGGCTCAACCGAATCCATCAGATCATCCGGCATGCTGGTCGAAGCGTCGCATGGGATCTTCTCGAATTTCATGGTTCCGGCCCTGCGAACCCGATACAGCTTCGTTCTCGTAACATCAAAATCACCCTCGCGGGTTGTGGTACTCTTCCCGCACTCAAAGGTCATGTCCGCGTCCACGCTTCCGCTGAACAGCCAGTACGGGACATAGACGCCCTTGATCTCCTCCAGATGATTCCCGGAGGTGAAGGATTTCGGCAAAAGCTTCTTTCCCTTATAGTAGGACTGAAGCTTCTCCATCGCCTGCTCCTTCTCACAGGCGAACGGAATCACATAATCCGGCTTCCTTCCGGCAGAAAACTGGCCGGGAATAATGGTCGGATTGCCGCAGTACGGACAGGTGGTCGCCGCGGTGGTTTCATCGGTAATCAGCTGAGCGCCGCAATTTCCGCAGTTGTACACCTTAAGCTTCGATGCGTCGCTTCCCCAGTCCTCTCCGGCCGCCGTCTCCACATTCGGCGCTTCGATCCCGAGCTCCTCTGCTCCGAGGCCTGTCGTACCGTCAGCCGCTTCCTTTGCCGCCTCTCTGGCCTTCTGATTCTTCTCTTCGTAGGATTTCTTGACTTCTTCGATGGTGAAGGTACTGTCACAGTAATCGCACTTTACCTTGCCGGTGGCCGCGTCAAAATGCATCGGTCCTCCGCAATTCGGGCAAATGTAATTTGTTACCTGCTGTGCCATAGTCATTCCCTCCCCGGTCTCTTCTCAGACTCTGGGCTGTCCGCAGTTGCTGCAGAACTTTCCGGTGTTTCCGGCCTGTCCGCAGGAAGGGCAGGTCCAGGGGCCGCTTGCCGCCGGCTTTGCACTTCCGCAGTTGCCGCAGAACTTTCCGGTATTTCCGGTCTGTCCGCAGGAAGGGCAGGTCCATCCTGCAGAAGCTGCCTGCATCTGAGGAGCCTGCTGCGGTGCCTGCTGAGGCTGCTGCGCCCCCATCTGATAGAGCTGCCCTGCATTGATGCCGCCGCTTTGCTGTGCCATGTTCATTCCGGCAAAGCCCATCATTGCTCCGTTCGCATTCTTTGCCGCATCCTGCATCGCCTGTGCCTGTGCCGCCGTAAGCGTTGCCGCTGCCATGTTCGGATTCCGGTAAACCGCATTCCGCTGCAGCTCCTTGATCATCTTCTCGTCTTCTTCGCTTGCCTTAATGCTGGAGACGCCGAAGGTTGAGATCGTAATTCCGTATGTCTTAACCCAGGAATCTGACAGAACATGGTTCAGTGCATTTCCAAGGTCATCTGCATGTGCAGGAACAGCGCTGTACCGGATTCCCTGCTCGGAAATCTCCGCAAAAGCAGGCTGAAGTGCTGTCAGAAGCTCCGACTTCAGCTGGGAATCGATCTTGTCTCTTGTATACGCTCCGTCAATATTTCCGCAGATATTCTTATAGAACAGAATCGGATCCTGTATCCGGTATGCATATTCACCAAAGCAGGTGATCGAGATATCCACATCCAGGCCAATATTCGCATCAACCACGCGGAACGGCACCGGATTGGCAGTTCCATACTTGTTTCCGATGATTTCCTTCGTGTTGAAGTAATAGATTCTCTGATCCACAGCGGTGTCTCCGCCGAAGCCCACGCGCTTGCCAAAGGTCTGGAAGGAATTCTGAATTCCCTCCCAAAGTCCGCCGGTAAACAGAGAAGGCGAGGTCTTGCTGTCAAACACAAACTCACCGGGCTCCGCACAGACTTCCACGATCTTCCCCTGCTCTACAATGATCATGCACTGTCCGTCATTGACCGCTATGATGGAACCATCGGTAATAACATTGTCGCTTCCGTTATTGCGGGAGCGCGCCTGCTTGCGCTTCTCACCCTTTACAACAAGTGTCTTCTCATTCAGAGAAGTGCAGTAGAAGTACTCTCTCCACTGATCCGAAAGCACCGACGATGCCGCACCGATTCCTACCTGTAAAAGTCCCATTTGTACCCCCTTTTCTGCGGCTGTGCCGCTGGTTCTGTTTGAACGCCGAAATTTCTATAAAGATTATTTCATAAACGCCGGGATCCCGCAACGAATTTACGCGCTGCGGGATCCCGGCAAGAGTCAGAGGATGTCTTTATGAATTCTGCCAGAGCTTGTCCGGCATCACAAAGTGCTGTCAGGGAAGCGCGCTTCCGGTCCGGTCGCCAATTATTCCTTGACGCCGCCCATCATAACGCCTCCGACGATGTTCTTCGACAGGAACAGATAAACCAGGATAACCGGGAAAATGGAGAACGCGATCATCGCATATACCTGGCCCATGTCAAACTTCAGCCAGTCCGCTGCACGAAGCTGTGCAATCAGAATCGGAAGAGTCTTCATCTTGTCCTTGTGCAGAATCAGGGCCGGTGTGAAGTAATTGTTCCAGCTTGAAACAAAGGAAAAGATCGCCTGTACCGCAACCGCCGGCTTCATCAGCGGGAGCACAATCGAATTGAACGTATGAAGCTCACCGGAGCCGTCAATTCTTGCCGCCTCAATCAAGGACTTCGACAGCACCGAATCCATGTATTGCTTCATATAGAAGAATACTGCCGGAGAAGCCATTGCCGGTACAATCAGCGGGATAAAGTTGTCCATCAGGTTCATCTTTGTCATCAGCTGAATGAAGCCGAGCGCCGTCACCTGTGTCGGAATCATCATAACTGCAAGGATAAAGGTGAATGCAGCCTTGCGGAGCTTGAAATCATAGGCATGGATGGCATATGCCGTCATCGTCGAAAAATAAGTTGCAAGCAATGCCGTAAAGGACGCTACCACAAGAGAATTGCACAGACCGGAAATAACCGGAAGCGTTCCGCTGAACAGGTTATGCAGATTTGCTCCAAGATTCACACTCGGCAGAGCCGTAAAGCCTCTTGCCAGCTGAGAGTTGCTTCTTGTTGCATTGATAAAGAGCACATAAAACCAGAACAGGCAGATAAAGGAAATCAGGATAAGGAACACGTAGCAGCCGGCTCTTCTTGCCTTCAGAGAAGCACCTGCCGGCTCTTCCTGCTCAGCTGTAATATTCTTCATATTCTTAGCCATCGTCATCTCCCCCTTACTTCACTTCCTTGGCATTGGTAAACCGGAAAACAATCAAACTCAGGACACCGGTAATGATAAACATCATGACAGAAAGTGCACCGGCCATACCATAGTTCTTGCTGTACAGATGCTTGTTCAGATACATAATCAAGGTCATGGACGAACGCATCGGATCGCCGCTTCCGTTGGTCAGGATCTGCGGGACATCGAACAGCTGCAGTCCGCCGATCAGTGACGTAATCATCACATAGACCAGAATCGGACGAAGCAGCGGAAGCGTAATCTTAAAGAAAATCTGGTTGGATGTGGCTCCGTCCACCTCTGCAGCTTCGAACAGGCTCTGATCAATTCCCATCATTCCCGCCATCAGAAGGATGGTGGTATTTCCGAACCACATCAGGAAGTTCATGAAGGCTACCAGCGTACGCACACTCCAGACATGCGACATGAAGCTGTAAGCTTCCTTCAGAATTCCGGCCTGAATCAGGATCGAGTTTACCGGACCGGAATCCGCAAACAAGGTGAAGAACAGCATGGCGAAAGCAGATGCCATGATCAGATTCGGAAGATAAATCACGGTTTTAAAGAATCTCTGTCCCTTCAGGCGAAGCTGCGGATTTGTAAACCATGCGCCGAGGAGAAGGGAAACAATAATCTGCGGAACAAAGCACATTACCCACATGATCAGCGTATTGACCGTATAAGTTCCCAGATCTCCCGTAGCAAACAGACTGATATAATTCTGGAGCCCCACAAAATTCGGTCCCACCTTTTTCAGTCCGGACATATAGTTTTCAAAGAAGCTGTTGTAAATCGTAGATACCAGCGGAATCAGCTGAAAAATAACAAAGATTACGAAGAACGGAATCAGGAAAAAATATCCCCACCGGTTTACCTTTGTCACATTGTTGGATTTCAAAACCACTGTTTTGTTTTCTTTCTGTTCCATCTCTGCCCTCCCTTTCGATTTCAGTACCTGCTCTGTGCTCCTGTCCCCTTGGCACGAGCACAGAGAAGGAACTGAAATTCAGGAAAAACAGCGCCTGCCCGGCCATACCGGACAGGCGCCATGTCGTCGATCTGATTCGTTCTGACTAAATTATTCCGAATGTTTCCGTTTCCGGATCAGTCTACTGTCAGCTCAGGATACTTCTCTACGATTGCCTTCTTGAACTGATCAAGAGCCTCGTCATAGGAAGCGTTGCCATCGAAGAAGTTCTTCATAGCCTGCTGATAAGACTCGTTGCAGCCCTGATCGTAGATGGAGATGTTGCTCATATCAACGTTCTCAGCACCTGCTGCAAGCATTTCGTAAGGGTTCTGTCCGCCAAGGACTGCGCTTCCGAAGGAATCATCGCTTGCAAGGTCTGTCAGGACGTCCTTGTTGTTGACACAGTCGGAATCCTTCACTGCAATATCCTTCATAACAGCGTCATCTGTTGTCATGGTCAGGATGATGTCCTTAACCAGAGTCGGGTTATCGGTTCCGGTTGCTGCGCAGATCCATGTGCCGCCCCAATAGAAGCCCTGAGGTCCTTCTACCAGTCCCCAGCCGCCTTCGTTTGCGATGGAGCCTTCCTCGTCAGCGTGCATGGAGAAGTTGATCAGCCATGCAGGTCCAAAGTAAGCAAATACCGGAGAATCTGTGAAGAAGCCCTTGCTCCAGTCATCGCTCCACAGCTCAGCTGTGCTGGTTTCCTTCTTGTCTACGAGTGCCTTGGAATCATCTGCCCATTTCTTGATGTTATCGTCGATCTGAACCTTTCCGTCCTCAACCCACTTCTTGGATACGTTGTTGGAATATACACGGTAGGTATCATTTACAGTTGCGGTGATGTTGTAGCCAGCCTTCTTCAGAGTATCTGCTGTTGCGTTGAAGGTATCCCAATCCTTGACAGCTGCCTGAACGTCAGCCGGATCATCAGATCCGAGAACTTCCTTTGCAATTGCACGATCATAAATCAGTCCTGCGGAGCAAGCCTGCCAGGAAGCACCGCGAAGGTCGCCGTTTGCATCGGTAACAACATCCTTGGTGTACTGATACTGCTTGGAAAGATCTGCATCGGTGATGCCAAGATCAGAAAGCTTCATTGCTACGTCCGCATCTGCATCGGTATACTTGAGTGCGTAGTCAGCCTCGATCAGGAAGAGGTCCGTCTTGTCATCTGCTGCTGCATCTGCATTGCCGGGAAGAATGCTGTCCAGATTGTTCTGGTATGCATTGTCATCCGAAGGAGTGATGTGGAACTTTACGGTTACATCGCCAATCTTGCCGGTGGTGTCATCTACCTTCTCATATCCCGGATAGTGATCCTCAAGGCGGCTCTTGAACTCCTCGTTCCAGCACTGGATGTTCAGGACCTTTCCTTCATCTGCAGCTGCCTCTTCGGTCTCCTCTGCTGCATCTGTAGTCTCTGCCTCCGCTACATCATCAGCAGCTTCCGTCTCAGCAGCAGCCTCGGTTGCTGCTTCCGTTGCTGCCGTCTCGGTGCTCGAAGAAGAGCTGCCGCAGCCTGCTACCATGCCTGCTACCATTGTGGAAGCGAGTAATACGCTGACAAACCTTTTTTTCATAACGTTCTTTCCCTCCGTTTGTGGTTTCTAAGGAACCGCATGTCCCTTAAACGTTTTCGTAATTATGTTATAGATCTTTTTTCACATGTTTTCAAGTGGCATTTTCGATTTTTTGTGCATTGAATACATCTTTGTGCGGTCTGTCCAGAATATGCATCTTTGTTTTGTCTATTTTTCCCACCGTCATCGTTCCTTTTCTGCACGAAACCATGCCGTTAATATAAATCGTTTACGTTAAATAGTATTCAACGCGTTCCATTTACCTCAGGCAGGAACCATCTTCCTGTTTTTTCTCCGCACACAGATAAAGCCCGCAAGATGCGCTGGATTCATCGCATCTTGCGGGCTTTTTCATTTTCTGTTTTCAGAGAAGTATGCTTCTT
>ERZ1026898.36-NODE-36-length-85099-cov-9.843246_pt1 | contig 85099 bp, 76 predicted proteins | sample MGYA00380178_ERZ1026898 | MGnify/ENA primary metagenome ERZ1026898 (study PRJEB33269, sample SAMEA4719814) | human gut metagenome | biome: human-associated habitat; feature: organic feature; material: feces | place: Cameroon | collected 2013-10 ...
CGTATGCGAAGAGACCTCTTCCGATTGGGTAAGCACAAACTTCACCACCGAGGAAACTCCTACTCCATGCGACGCACCGACAGCCCTTGCGGTAAACAACATCACCGAGACATCGGCAGAGGTAAGTTGGACAGGCACGGCAACAAGCTATGAAGTACGCTTGAACGGCGAAGAAGTCGAAACCGTTACCACGACAAGCAAGACATTCACAAACTTGACAGCAGGCACAGCCTACACCGTCGAGGTAAGAAGCGTATGCGAAGAGACCTCTTCCGATTGGGTAAGCACAAACTTCACCACCGAGGAAGCTCCTGTCGTTGCACCTACCGTTATCACCCTTGCGGCAACGGAAATCACCCATGAAGCTGCCGTATTGAACGGAACGGTAACACCGGGCAGCGAGACAATCACTGCACAAGGCTTCGAGTACAAGGCAGAAGGCGTTGAAGACTGGTCGAGCGTTGAAGCAGACGGCGAAAACATGAGTGCGACATTGAGCGACTTGGAAGCCTCGACAACTTACGAGTTCAGAGCATTCGCAACCACCGAAAGCGGAAACACTTACGGCGAAACAATGACCTTCACGACCCTTTCCGCTTCTGGATTGGAGCAAATCGAAAGCGGATTGTCCGCCATCGTTTATCCTAACCCTGCAAAGGACAAAGCCACATTGAGTTTGAAAGGCTTGAAAGCAAATGCAACGATAACGATAAGCGATTTGCAAGGAAGAATAATCCTTTCCGACAAATTGCAAGCAGGCGTTGAAAGCCATGAAATCGACACAAGCGGTTTTGAAAGCGGAGTGTACTACATCAGAGTGATAAGCGGAAACAATGTCAATACACAAAAATTGATTGTCGAATAAAAAGCAATCGACCAATCATCACGAGCGGGGGCTTTTGCCCCCGTTTTTATTTTCCGATAGTTAATATGAAGCATGTATATCGCCTTTGCAAGAACAACGATAAATCAAGGCTCTGACGAAACGGTGATTCGATTTTTTCTTTCGGCGGTTCGTTACGGTGAACCGCCGTTTCGTTTTCGCAGAATGGCGAAGCGATGGGACGAAACGAAAAAAGAGTCCGATACTTCCGTATCGAACTCCTTTCTTTCTTTGTGGCATCGACTGGATTTGAACCAGTGACACAAGGATTTTCAGTCCTCTGCTCTACCAACTGAGCTACGACGCCATCGTGTTTTGCGAGTGCAAAGGTAGTTCACTTTTTTGTTTCTGCCAAACTTTTTCCCTACTTTTTTTACTCTTTTTCTAATCGGCTTTGACAGTCAACCGTTTAAGGCAAAAGATTTTTCCGCTCATTTTCTCCTCTTTTGCCCGGTTCATGACTACTTCAAGCCCATTTCTTTCTGCATTACCTCTATTTTTTGCATTGCTTCGGCATGTTTGGAAGCATATTGCGATACGTCTTCCAGCTTGGAGCATATAGAGAAATAGAATTTTATTTTCGGCTCCGTGCCTGAGGGACGAACGGACACCTTGCTGCCGTCTGCAAGGAAGTATTGCAATACGTTGCTTTTCGGCAAGCCTGTTTTTTCCGGGTAAAGGTAATCCGCCGTTCTTTCCACGGCGATGCCGTCGAGGGCTTTCGGTGGATTGGAACGGAACTCGTTCATCATCGCTTCTATCTCTTGGGCTCCCGATTTTCCTTTTCGTGTTATGGAAACCTGCTTTTCGGTATAGAAAGCGTACTTCACGTACAAGTCCATGAGCATATCGTACAACGTCTGCCCTTTGTCGGCGGCGTATGCTGTCATTTCTGCCAATATACAGCAACCGGAAACGGAATCTTTGTCCCTTACGAAATCGCCTATCAGGTATCCGAAACTCTCCTCTCCCCCTCCTATGTATTCTTCCCTGCCTTCCAAGGATTTTATCTTTGCCGCTATGTGTTTGAAGCCCGTAAGAGTGTCGTAGCAATGCACATTGAAACTGTCGGCAACCTTTCTCACCATCTCGCTCGTTACGATGGTTTTTATGACGAACTGTTTGCCTGTCAGCTTATGCTCCTGTTGCCAACGCTCCAAAAGATAATAGGTGAACAAAGTGGCGGTTTGATTTCCGTTGAACAAGACCCACTCGCCGGAGGAGGTCTTCACGGCTATTGCTTCGCGGTCTGCATCGGGGTCTGTCGCCAAAAGAATGTCCGCATCGACTTCTTTGGCTTTTCGTAAGCCTGCTTCCAATGCTTCGGGGTTCTCAGGATTGGGCGAAAGGCAGGTAGGGAAATTGCCGTCCGGTATTGCCTGATGCTCTTCCACGAATACATTCTCGAAGCCGTACGCTTTCAAAGCCGCTGGCACCACTGTGATACCCGTTCCGTGCAAAGGAGTATAGACAATCTTCAAATCCTTGTGGCGTTCTATGTATCCGTTGTTCATGGATAGGGATTTCACCCTGTCGATGTAGGTTTTATCCATTTCCTTTCCAAGGAATGTTATTCCCGAATCGTCCTTTGAAATCTTCACTTGGGCAATATCGGTTATCTTGTTGACCTGTTCGATTACTTCCACGTCGTGAGGAGTCGTCAGTTGGGCTCCGTCATTCCAATAAGCCTTGTATCCGTTGTACTCTTTCGGGTTATGGGAAGCCGTAATCATCACTCCGGCATCGGCTTTCAGTTCCCTGACCGCAAAGGACAGCTCCGGTGTCGGTCTCAAATCCTCGAACATATAAACCTTAAAGCCGTTCGCCGTCATGACACGGGCAGTCGTAAACGCAAACTCCCTGCTGTTGTTGCGGCTGTCGTGCGATATGACGCAGCTTATGGCTTTTTCGCCGTTTTTAAGCCTGATATAATTGCAAAATCCCTGCGTCGTCATGCTCACGGTGAGCAAATTCATGCGGTTCGTTCCCAATCCCATCACGCCTCTCAGTCCTCCCGTTCCGAATTCCAAGGTTTTGTAAAACGCATCGTTGAACTCATCGGGATTTTCCTCCCTCATACGAACGATTTCCGCCTTTATGTTTTCGTCTATACTGCTGTTCAACCACTTGTCTGCATTCTTGCAAGCAGCCATATCCAAATTCGCCATGATGTTTCTTCTTTTAAGTATGTTTTTCCGACGAAACGTTTTTACTTCTTCAAATATTGTTCCGCTTCTTTGTTTCCCAAATCAACCGCATCCTTGAAGTAATTGTTCGCCCTGCCGATGTTTTTTCTCACAACTTTACCTTCCCTGTACAATTTGCCGAGTTCCAAGTATGCTTCGGCGTATGAAGCCTCCGCCGCCCTGTTCAGATATTCCAAACCTTTCTTCACGTTCTTCTTCGTCTGCTTTCCGGCTATGTATTCCTTGCCGAGAATGTAATAACTCTCCGTTCTATCGATTGTTTTCAGGCTTAGCAGGCTGTCTGCCATGCCTTCCTTTCTGTATCTGTCTATTGCAACGGGTTCTTTGGCGGGAACGAAGCCCTGCTTTGCCGATTGCTTGTAGAGTTCCAAAGCCTTGGCAGGCTGTTTCTTTTCCGCAAAGCCGTTTTCCAGCAAAAAAGCCTTCACATACTGAGCAACAGGCAAACCCTGCTTCAAAGGCTCCTCCGCCAATTCGGAAGCCTTCTTGTAATCCGGTGCAACGCTCTCTCCTATTACATATATGTAAGCCAATTTCTGCATTGCATCGACATCATTGCCGTCAACCGCTTTTTCATACCAGTGCCTTGCCTCCACCAAGTCCTTATCCACAACCGTTCCGGTCATATAAAAATCACCGATTCGCCTGCAAGCATACGTCTCGTTCCTATCCGCACAAATCCTGTACCAGAGATACGCCCGTGCAGGGTTATCCACCACGCCTATACCTTCGTCGAACATTCGTGCAACTTTGAGTTGCGATTTTTCATGACCTCTTTCCGCCGCCTGCATGTAGTAAGAGAAAGCCAAACGCTCGTTTTGAGAACATCCGAGACCTTTTTCATACATCTCTCCCATCGCATGGCATGAAGCGGGGTGGTTTTTCTCCGCCGCCTTCTTGTACCACACGAAAGCGGAAGAGTAACTCTGTAATTGTCCTATGCCTTTATAATACTGTGTCGCAAGCTCATATTGTGCCTCTACGTTGCCTCCCTTTGCTTTCAAGAGCAAATTCTGACAGCAAACCTCCGTGCAGAAAAGCACTGCGACCATGCAAATTCCTATTCTCCTCATCTTACTGCTCATACTTCCATAACTGATTTGCGTTCCAAAATTCCATTGCCGTGGGATAGCCGTTGTCGAATGCGGAATGTATGTATTTCAAAGCCATCGGGGTATCCTGTTTTGTTCCCTCGCCGAGATAAGCCATTTTTCCCACTTTGAACTGAGCCTTTGCGAGGTTTCCCTCGTCGGCAGCCTGCTTGTAATATGCAAAAGCCTTCTTCAAGTCCTTCGCCGTGCCTACTCCCTGCTCATGCATCTCGCCAAGACAATACACAGCCTCCATGTTCTTGCTCTCTGCCGCAAGACGGAAGTACTTCAATGCCAAAGGCAGGTTTTGTTTCACCTCCACACCGTAGTAATACAGCTCCGCCAAAGCCATTATCGCCTTGGGGTGGTTCTGTTCCGCCGCCTTGGTGTACCAATATACGGCTTTGTTTATGTCCTTCGGCATTCTGTCCGCTCTTTCATACATCTTGCCCAAACGATATTGGGCATTTACATCTCCGTACTCCGCATCTCTTATGTATGTTTGGGCAAACAATCCGCCCGCACACAACGCAAGGGACACCATCGCAATCATTCGTTTTATCATGATTTCATCCTTTTTTCTTGAAACGACAATCCGCTTCCATTAAAATCACATACGGTTTTTCACCGTATTTTGTTTCTCCGCCGACATCGGCACTTTCGTCTCCATGCTTTCCGCCTGCCGGCTATCGGTTTTCCGCTTCCATGAATTCAAGAAGCGACTTCAAGGCTTTTTCTTCCGAAGAGCCTTCTCCGACACCCACCTTGGCGAAATTGCTTCGCAAAGTCTTTTTCACCTCCTCGAAAGCAACGCCTGCCAAAGCGGCTTTGAATATTTTCAGAACCTGCCTCTGTCCGAAGGTCGAGCTGTAACGTTGCACCGTTTCTTTCCTTTCGGCATACACTTCCTCATCGATGACGATGCCTGCTACGTCCTGCTTTGCCAATTTGCCTTTCGCCTCAATGAAAGCACGGGAATTGAAGACCTCCACGCCCTCATGCTTTGAAACAGCGGGCTTTTGACGAAGCACAATCCCTTTGTGTGGATAACCGAACATCAAAGCCTGCTTGTTGTAAACGGATAAGACGGAAAGCAATCTTTCCAAACTCTCTTCGTCATCGGAAAGCGTGGAAAGCAATATGTATGAGCCGAAATTACGGCACACAATCCCCTCTCCTTTTCCCCTCGACGCTTCCGACAAATCCTTTGTCATTCTGTCGAGCCTTATTTGCAACATATCGTTGCCGCCTTGCAATACGACATTATCGAAGTTCAACAGTTCCAACAAACACAAATAATTCTCTCTCTCCATGTTTTCTTTCTCTCTCACTGCTTAATGTTCCATTTCTTCATTTGCTGCCTGATTGCTTCCTCCACTTGCGAAACGGCGGTGTCCAAATCATCGTTCAAAACCACCTTGTCGAACTCACTCGAAAGCCCTATCTCCATCTCCGCTCTTGCAAGCCTCTTTTCCAAATCCTCTTCCGTTTCGGTGTTCCTGCCTTGCAAACGTTTGCGAAGCTCCTCCACGCTCGGCGGCATGATGAATATGGCGTAGGCATCGTCTTTCAAAATCTTCTTTATGTTTATTCCGCCCTTCACATCCACATCGAAAACAGCTATCTTCCCCTCTGCGGCTATTCTGTCGGGTTCAGATTTCGGCGTACCGTAATAACGTCCCTCATAAACCTGCTCCCATTCGAGGAAATCACCCTTTTCTATTCTCCGTTTCATTTCTTCCGTCGAAAGAAAGTAGTAATCCTTTCCGTCCTTCTCGCCCTCGCGTGCAGGACGGTTGGTTGCGGAGACGGAGAAGCCGAACATACCGGGCATTTTCTCGAAAATCTTTCTCAGTATCGTGGTTTTGCCGCTGCCAGAAGGGGCTGAAAAAATGAAAACACTGCTCATCTCTTATTTCTCAAAACGTTTGTGTATCAAATCCTGCAAAGTGGTGTACGCCAACGAAGCCGCAGCCCATTTCTTCTTCTGTCTGGTTTCCTCTATGACCAATTTAGACATATCCCACGTGGTAAGATCATTCAACTTGTTGATGAAATCGGTATATTCCTTCAAATTGCCGGAGAACAAATCGTTGATGAACATGAACTTCTCGCTAACGCCTATCGCCGTCCTCAAATCACTTCTCGTGCGACTCTCGAAGCGTTCCGCAATCGAAGGAGTCTTCTCGGCAAACAAGTCCAAGGTCGAACCCACATGCGGTTTCGGTTTTTCCTCACCCTCACGCATTATATTATGGTGCAGATAACTCAAAACGGAAGAATGGCTGTCCTTACTCTCCTCTTCTTTCGCCTCCGGCTTTTCCTCTTCAACCTCTTTCTCTTCTTCACTTTCCTCCGTCGTTACTACCTCCGGCTCAACGGAAACGACCTCTACCTGCTTCGGCTCTTTCTTTAAGGGCTTTTTCTCCTCTTCTTTTTCTTTTGTTTCTTTATCCTCGTTTTCAATCACTTGTTCAGGCTCGGGAGAAAACGGCGTTTCGGTAAATTCTTTCGGCGTTTCTATTTTTTCTTCCGCCGTTTCATTTCGGCGTTTCGGCGTTTCGGTTGCAGGCTTTTCAGCCTTCGTCTCCACCCTTTCGATGATCAACTCCTCCGATACGGGCAAAACATGCTTCACTTCTTCGATTTCGTTCCAATCGGAAGACAAAAGCAAATCGTACATCTGCCTCATCTTTTCACCGAGTAAGTCAACATCGAGACGAGACACTCTTTCGCTCCCGCATACTCTCCTGCCGGCTCTTTCAAACTCCGATAACAAGGCCGACAACTTCTCTTGAAAACCATTCATATCAGTCAAAAATATATCTTTGTAAAACTCTGAAACGAGTTTGTAAAATTACTACTTTTCCCGAAAAGCAAACCATTGCCCAGAAAAAAATATTCGTTTTTCGCTTACTTTCCTCCGAAAAGCCCGAACGTGAAAGCATTGTTTGGGAATAAATCCGTAAATTTGCAATCCGAAACAACAAGATTACGACATGAGTAACGAATTGAGCGAACAAGAAATACTTAGAAGACAGGCTGCGGAACAACTGAGGGAACTCGGCATAGACCCCTATCCCGCACCTTTGTATCCGGTTAATGTAACCACGAGCGAAATTCTAAGCAACTACCCGAAAAACACGGACTTGTATCAAGAGGTGTCCATCGCCGGAAGGATTATGTCCCGTCGTATAATGGGAGCTGCTTCCTTTGCCGAACTGCAAGACAATCACGGTAAAATCCAACTCTACATAAAGAGAGACGAGATATGCGGGGGTGAAGACAAAACGATGTACAACACCGTTTTCAAGAAACTGCTCGACATAGGCGACATAATAGGCGTGAAAGGATACGTCTTCACGACCCAGATGGGCGAAATTTCGATTCATGTCAAAGAATTGACCGTTTTATGCAAGTCCGTGAGACCTTTGCCGGTGGTGAAAGAAAAGGACGGCAAAGTGTATGACGCATTCACTGACACGGAACAGAGATACCGTCAACGCTATTTGGATTTGATTGTCAACCCTGCGGTCAAAGATACCTTCGTGAAGAGAACGAAAATCATCAATACGATGAGAAACTTCTTCAACGAACACGGATACCTCGAGGTCGAGACCCCCGTATTGCAACCAATCCCGGGAGGAGCCGCCGCAAGACCTTTCATAACGCACCACAATACGCTCAACATTCCTCTCTATCTGAGAATAGCCAACGAACTTTACTTGAAGAGGCTGATTGTGGGCGGATTCGACGGAGTGTATGAGTTCTCCCGCAATTTCAGGAACGAAGGCATGGATCGCACACACAATCCGGAGTTCACGTGCATGGAAATCTATGTGGCGTACAAGGATTATAATTGGATGATGGACTTCACCGAAGAGATGATAGAGCGTGTCGCCCTTGCCCTTCACAACGGCACGAAGGTGAACATAGGAGACAAGGAAGTGGATTTCAAACGTCCTTTCGCAAGAGTAAGCATGAGAGATTCCATTCTTCAATACACCGGTTACGATATTTACGAGATGGACGAGAAACAGTTGTTCGATGCCTGCAAAACTCTCGGCATAGAGGTCGATGGCACGATGGGCAAAGGCAAACTGATAGACGAAATCTTCGGAGCGAAGTGCGAGGAGCATTACATTCAGCCGACATTCATATACGACTACCCTAAGGAGATGTCTCCTTTGACGAAGAAACACAGAAAGGTCGAAGGACTGACCGAAAGGTTCGAGTTGTTCGTCAACGGCAAGGAATTGGCGAACGCTTACTCCGAATTGAATGACCCGATAGACCAGTTGGAGAGGTTTCAAGACCAATTGAAATTACAGGAAAGAGGCGATGACGAAGCCATGTACATAGACTACGACTTCGTGAGAGCCTTGGAATACGGCATGCCGCCGACTTCCGGAATGGGAATAGGCATAGACCGACTTTGCATGCTCATGACAGGCAATGCTTCCATACAGGACGTACTTCTTTTCCCTCAAATGAAGCCAGAGAAAAAGCCCGTTGTCGCAACAGATGCCCAGTTCATGGAATGCGGAGTGCCGCAAGAGTGGATTGCACCTTTGAGACAAAGCGGCATAACGAAAATCGAAGACCTGCAAAACGCCAATCCGAACAAGTTGTTCAACGATTTGAACGGTTTGAGAAAGAAAAATAAACTCGACATTCCTGCACTCAAAGCAGAGGAAGTGCAGAAATGGATAACGAAATAAACCATCTGTAAAATGAAGAAAAGATACACGACCCCTGTTGTTGCTGCCGTGGCGGCAATCATAGGGGTCATTCTTGGTTTTTACCTTATCCCCACGAGTAAAGACCGTAATTTTCCCACCAAGGGGGGCAAGATAGATTACATTCTTTCACTCATCGACAGCCAATACGTCGATAAGGTCGATATAGACTCATTGCAGGACGAGGCAATAAGGAGTTTCCTTGCAGACCTCGACCCTCACTCGGTTTATATGACGGCAGAGGAAATCAAAAAGGAGAACGAGGTGTTGCAAGGCAACTTCGACGGGGTGGGAATACAGTTCAGAATAATCGAAGACACTATAGTGGTTTTGCAAACCATCAATCCGGGTCCCTCGCAAAGGGCAGGCATCATGGCAGGCGACCGCATAATCAAGGTGGACGGCAGGAACGTGACGGGTAAAGACATAAGCAATGACAAGGTATTCAAACTCCTTCGCGGCAAAAAAGGCACCAAGGTATCTCTTTCCATACATCGTTCCGGCGTAAACAAGCCCATAAACTACAATCTCACCAGAGCCCCCATTCCGATACACAGCGTGGATTATTACGGCATGATCGACAAAGCCACAGGCTACATAAGATTGTCGCAATTCACCGCAAACTCCTACGACGAAGTGCATTCCGCCCTTCTGAAACTGCAAGACAAGGGAGCAAAGCAACTTATATTCGATTTGAGAGCCAACGTAGGCGGCTACCTTGACCAAGCAATAAAAATTGCAGACGAATTTCTGCCCGAAGACGACCTTATAGTTTTCACCAACGGCAGATACAGAGGCAGAAACGACTACTTTGCAACTTCCGAAGGAATCTTTGAAAAAGGCAAACTCATAGTTCTGATAGATGAAATCTCCGCTTCGGCTTCCGAAATAGTCTCAGGAGCTTTGCAAGACAACGACAGAGCGATGATAATCGGCAGAAGGACTTTCGGCAAAGGCTTGGTTCAAGAACAGAAAGAACTGCCAGACGGCTCGGCAATCAGGCTCACCGTATCACGTTACTATACCCCGAGCGGACGTTGCATACAAAGACCTTACATATCGGGCGACCCTGAAAAATATTTTGCCGACTTCATAGAGCGCTACGCCAACATGGAAAAACACAGCGACACAATATCGCATGCAGACTCATTGAAATACAAGACAAAAAAAGGAAGAATTGTCTATGGAGGCGGAGGAATAGAACCGGATGTGGAATTGCCATATTACAATTATAAAAGAGGCAAATACTATACCACACTGCTAAAAAAAGGCTTGATTTACAAATACTGCTTCGACTATGTGGATCGTAATCGCAACAACTTCAGTACCTATAAAGACGGAGACGACTTCTTGAACCGTTATATGGTCAGTGAAGACTTTTATCAAAGCATGCTGAACTTCGCAAGCGAACAAAATACTACGCGAGGCAGACTGACAACAGCCGAAACAAAAGAAGTAAAGCAACTCATGAAAGCCTACCTCGCCCAAAACCTTTACGGCGACCAATACTTCTACCCTTCCTTCCTCAAAACGGACGAAGACGTAGTGGAAGCCTTGCAGTACTTCAAAAAGATGTAGAACACGACTTTCACCACCCCGCAATCAAACACCATTACAAAAAGAGGAAACGCCGAAAGTAAAAAACCTTTCGGCGTTTCCTCTTTTTCTTCCGGTGGTTTGTTTCAAAGGAAGCGAAACCATCATACGACAGATTATCTCTCCGAACATCATTTTCTCTGTACCGGATTTTTTTGTACCTTTGTCAAGGAATTGAAACACACGCAGACAATATGGCGAGGCTGTCTATAAAAAACGTAGGAGCATTACAGGAGGTTGATTTTGAAATCAAACGGTATAACTTCTTTATCGGTCCTCAAAGCAGTGGCAAAAGCAGCATTGCCAAGGTGATGAGTTATTGCTTTTGGTTGGAAAAAGAAATTGCCGTTCACCCCGATAAAGATGAAAACATACCTTATTACGAAGAAAACTTCATTTCACAGTTGGAGGGTTTCCATAACATGCATGGATACTTCGACAGGCAAAGTGCAAGCATAAGTTTCAAGTCGGATTATATCGAAATCTCCTTTGAGAACGGCAGGTGCCATATCACGAAAAGAAGAAAAATCAGGAGCTATGAACGAAGAAAGGTTCTTTATATCCCTGCCGAGAGAAATATAGTGGTCTTTTCGTCCGGTATAAACGGAGATAACAATATCAAAAGTTTTGCCACCGATTGGATAAATGCAAGGGATTATTATGATAAGGGCAACAGGTTCGGTATTTTGAACTTGGGCGTGGATTATTATCAGGAACAAAGCAACAAAAGGACGATTAACAAGATTGTTTCGAGGAACGACGGTAACGAATACGAAATACAGTTGTCTGATGCTTCGAGCGGTTTGCAGAGTGTGGTTCCCATGGCTGCTGCCGTATCTTTCTATACAAGTATGTTCTACCGTCAAGGCGTGGAATCCAAACTTCTGACTGCGGAACAAGAGTACGACCGCGTCAAAGTCAAGAACTTCCTTTCCGAAGAACTGCATGGTTCAAACGATGAGAAGAAATCAAGGGCTGTGGAGAAGAAAATAGAGCGTTTGATAAATACCAAAAGGACGAACTTCGTAATCGAAGAACCGGAATCGAATTTATATCCCGGTACTCAAAGGGATTTGCTGAACTTTATCGTGCAATGTTCTTCTGCTGCAAACAGAAAACATTCCGTAACGATAACAACACACAGCCCATACGTGATAAATCAGTTGAATTTGCTGTTGAAGGCTCACGACAAAGGTATTAAGATCGGCGGAGCTTCCATCGATTTCGATGAACTGAATGTTTTTGCCATTCAAGAGGGAAGACTGAGAGACTTAAAAGTAAAAAATGAGAATGTTCACCTGATAGATACCGACAGTTTATCGGAAGACATCGATGAGATTTATGACCTTTACGACAGTATGCAATGAGCCTGAAAGCGATTATTGATGAATATTTTCCAGAATGCTACTGCAAAAATAGAAGCGAAAAAGTAGCCATACAATCGGAAACGACGGAAAAAGAATCCTTTGATTTACAAGATAAAAAGAGTGATTACATCGTAGACTTCGGTGAAGGCAATGCTTCATTCCGCAATTATCAAAAATTCAGTTTCGATGTACTCGCATACGATGGAATGATACACGGATATGGATATGTAAAGAGTTTGCATAATCTCAGTCCGTGTGATTTTATTCTATTCAATGAAAACCATTCCATCATCGTTTTCGATGAAATCACTTCATCAAAAAATGGTATAGTTAATCTTACAAAGCCATTACCGGATAAAACTTACAGCAAATTCGAAAAGGTGGAAAAGCAGTTGGCTGATACCATTACAGTTCTCTCGAAAATAGAACAGGTGAAAGCCATATTGGATAAATGTAAGGTAAAGGTGTGTTTGTGTTCTTACCGATTATATACAGGAGAGCATAACGCAAAAAGAGCTTTCGGAAGAGCAAATACAACCATCGATAGAGAAACGGGAGAAAATGGTGCGGAATTATCATGTCCGAAGATAAATGATTTAGGTTTCAAGTATTTCCGTATCTCACACGACAATGCTTACAAGTTGAGTTGAGTTCTACAACGAAAAATCGCTTGTTTGAATTTATCAAGCCCTTTTCATCTTCGCAAATCAGGCAATTCGGCGGATTGTGGTTTTGAGGCGGGTGTAGTAGAGTATGGTGGCGAGGAGCAGTCCGAAGGCTAAGCCGGAGAGGACGCCGCAGGGTCCTGTTTCGAGGGCAAAGCCGAGGAGGGCGGCTGTCGGTATAGCGAAGAGAATGTAGCAGATAAGGGAGTATTTCATCGGTTTTGCTACGTCGTTCATGCCTCTTAATGCTCCGAGCAGCGTGGCTTGGGCTCCGTCCACGAGTTGGAAGGCTCCGGCGACGATGAAGAGGGTTCGGGCTTGGGCGATGACGGCGGTGTCCGTGGTGAAGAGGCTTGCTATCACACCGCCGAGCGTGATGAAGCACAGAGCGGCAATGCCCATGGAGACGAAGCTAAGGTGCAGTCCGCTCAGAGAGTTGGCTCTTATTCTGTCGCGGTCTTTCACACCGAAGGCGTGCGAGACCAATATTGTTGTTGCGGAGGCTATTCCGCAGGCTATCTGAAAGGTGAGGGTTACGAAGGTGAGTACTATCTGATAGGCGGCAAGGGCTACGGTGGATAGCCAGCCCATCATGATGGTTACGGTGGAGAAACTGACGCATTCCAAGGAGAGTTGCACCGCTATGGGCAGTCCGAGCCGCATGATGTTTTTGTGGGTGTGGAGAGTGAAGTTCTTTTTCGAGAAGAATTTGAAGTATTTGCGGTAATGCTTATGGCATGACATGTAAACAAGGTATGCGACAGGCATAAGGCTGCGGGCTACGCAGGTGGAAAGTCCGGCTCCGAAGGCTCCCATGGCTGGAAAGCCGCATTTGCCGAAGATGAAGATGTAGTTCAATATGATGTTCAGCAGGTTGGCGGAGATGATTATCCGCATCGTGATTTTTGTGTTGCCGGCTCCTTCCATGAAATGACGGAATGCGAGAAAGATTTGTGCGGGAAAGAGCGATATGGAAGTGATGATGAAGTATGATTTGGCTGCATCGATTACTTCTTTCGGTTGTCCGAGGTGCGGCAAAAGCGGTACGAAGAGCATGAGTACCGCCACGATTGCGGCTCCTGTTACGAGGTTCAGCGTTATGGCGTTTTGGAAGAGCATGCTCATGCGACGGGTTTCCTTGCGGGCGAAGGATTGTCCGACCAAGGGGGTAAGAGACATGCCTATTCCCTGTCCGAAAACGAGGGCTATGGTGGTTATGGCTGCCGAAAAGGCCACTCCTGCCAAGGCTTCTTTGCCCAAGTGTCCGACCATAAGGGTGTCGAAGAACTGCACCACGCTTTGACCGAGCGAGGAGAGTATGATGGGGTACGCCAATTTGAGGTTGTCTTTGTAGTATGTGCGGTTCAACATTGTTTTTCTGCTTCTTCAAGTTCCATTTGCAAGTCCTCCCACTGCTGCATTTGCTCGGAAAGTTGTCTTTTGAGTTTTTCGTATTGCGAACAGAGGTTCTGCATTTCGGTTTGTTGGTTTGTGAAATCGCCGTTTGCCATTTGATTGTCCAAGTCTTTGATTTGATGTTCGGATTGCTCGATTTCCTTTTCGCAGGCGGCTATTTTGTTACGTATTTTCCTAAGTCCGCTTTCCTTTTCCTTGCTTTTTAGGTAATCGGCTTTGCTTTTGCTTGCCGGTGTGTCGCTTATTGCTTTGTCCGAAGGGGCTGCGGTTTCCAATTCTTTGAAATCGGTCATCTTCTTGGAGCGGAGGAAGTCGGCTATGTCGCCTTTGAATTGGCGGACTTTATGGTGCGAAAATTCGTAAATGGTTTCCGTCAGACCTTGAAGGAAGTCTCTGTCGTGGGAAACGACGATAAGGGTTCCGTCATAGCGGACAAGGGCGGCTTTGAGTATGTCCTTGGACACCATATCCAAGTGGTTGGTCGGCTCATCGAGAACAAGGAGGTTCACAGGGGCGAGCAGCAACTTGGCAAGGGCAAGTCTGGTTTTCTCTCCTCCCGAAAGAACGGAGACTTTCTTCTCTATGTCGTTCTCATCGAAGAGAAAACTGCCGAGGATACTGCGGATTTTGGTACGGACATCGCCGACGGCTATGTCGTCTATGGTTTCAAATACTGTTTTCTCTCCGTCCAAGAGGGCGGCTTGGTTTTGGGCGAAGTAGCCTATGGATACATCGTGTCCCAATCGGCAAATGCCGCTGCTTGCTTCCAACTCTCCGACTATTATTTTGGAAAGGGTGGATTTTCCTTCGCCGTTCTTGCCGACAAAAGCGACCTTTTCACCTCTTTCAATCAGTATATCGAGGTCTTTGAGTACGAGTTTGTCTCCGTAGCTCTTGTTCAGCTGTTTTATTTCTACCACCACCTTGCCGGAATGCGGTGCGGGTGGAAAACAAAACCTTATTGCAGAGGTGTCGGTCTCATCGACCTCCACTCGTTCCAGCTTTTCGAGCATCTTGATTTTGGATTGCACCTGCTTGCTTTTGGTAGCCTTGTAGCGGAAACGCTCTATGAATTTCTCGGTTTGGGCGATTTGTTTTTGCTGATTGTTGAGTTGGGCGATTTGTTGCTCTCTTCGTTGGGCGAGGAGTTTGACGTATTCGGAATAATTGGTCTTGTAATCGTATATCCTGCCGGCTGTGATTTCTATTGTGCGGTTCGTGATGTTGTCGAGAAAGGCTCTGTCATGGGAAACGAGGATAACGGCTCCGTAGTAGCGGCGAAGAAAGTTCTCCAACCACTGAATGGATTCGATGTCGAGGTGATTGGTCGGCTCGTCGAGCAATAAGGTTTCAGGCTTTTTGAGCAATAGTTTCGCCAATTCGACCCTCATCTGCCATCCACTGCTGAATTCGGTCATCTTTCGTGAGAAATCGCTGTGGGTAAATCCCAATCCGAGAAGTATTTTCTCCGCTTCGCCCTGACGGTTGTTGCCTCCCATCATGGCTATGCGTTCGCTCAATTCGCTGTGTCTGTGAAGAAGTTCGGCGTATGCCTCGGATTGATAATCCTCACGCTCGCTTATATCCAGCGTAAGTGTCTCCAATGTTTTTTCCATCTCGTTCAGCCGGTCGAAAGCCGTCAGGGCTTCCTCCAAAACACTCACCTGCGACGAGGGAATCATCTCCTGCGGTAAATAACCTATGGTTTGCTTGGAATCTATCGCCACATTGCCGCTGTCGTAATCCTGTCTGCCTGCAATGATTTTAAGCAAGGTGGATTTGCCTGCCCCGTTCTTTCCCACCAATCCTATGCGGTCTTTATCGCCTACAACAAAACTTATATCCTCAAACAAATATACTCCCGTAAACTGAACGGAGAGTTTGTTTATGCTTATCATCCGATTTTCAAGACTAAAAAAAGCAACGGACTGTTCAAAGTCCGTTGCACCATTCTCTTAACGAAATAACTCACTTTCCGAATTAACCTGCCAAAGTGAACGAAACAGGTAACGTGAATTGCATTCTTACTATTTTACCTCTTTGCTTTGCAGGCTTCCATTTAGGCATGGACTTCACGACCTTCACAGCCTCTTCTCCACAACCGGAACCGATGTCTCTCAACACCTTTATGTCGGTCAACGAACCGTCTTTCTCGACAACGAAAGTAACATAAACTCTTCCTTGTGTGCCGGTCTCTCTCGCTTGTGTAGGATATTTCAAAGTTTTTCCGATGTATTCGTACATCTTATCCATACCTCCGGGATATGTTGCGGACTCCTCCACAACGGTAAAGATGACATCCTCTTTTTCCTCAGCCTCGGGTTCCTCTTCTATCTCGACCTTTTGAATGATAACGTCTGTATTGGACGTATTCTCGAAGCTCTCGACAGTGAACTCGTTCTGCAATTCCACGTCATCGTCCACGATTTCGAATTCTGTGGTCTCTTGTTGTTGCGGTTGCTCGGGTTCGGGAGGTGTTTCTTCCTGACGGGTTATCATAACCTCTTCAACCTCTTGTACTACTTGCGTAAGCTGAACCGTTTCTTCCTCTTTATCATAGCTTTTCCACTCGAAAGCAACTATAACGATGAAAAGAGCAGCCACCATGCCCGCAAGGATATACATGGTCTTGGTCTTTTCCAAGTTTGCCTTGTCCGATTTCTTTACTTCCATATTGCTTGTTTTTTATTTGTTTCTTTGTCTTCCTCTATATTTGAGGGTGCTAAATTACAACTTTTTCCGCTTCTGACAAAACGCCGTTTCATTTTTTTGTTCCGCCGTTTTGTTGATTTGTATTCAAGATTCTGTTTTGCAAATCCTTATCCTGTATTTTTCTTGTGAAAAACTAATGCCGTCAACCCTAATATCTGAAACTGCTTCCACCCAAAAACTCTCTCATTATGGAAGTTGGAGGTATGTAATCGGTCTTTATGGATTTGAAATCCGCAAGAAAATTCTGCAATCTGCGTGCTTCGGAGTATGCAGGCGAGTTTTGCGGAACTTCAATCAGGAGATTTTCCGCCAAAGGCTTCAATACGCCTATTTCATACAGCAAAGAGGAGTTGAATATGCTGTCTGCATTTTCCTGATACGGGAAGATGTGCTTTTCTTCTCCGTTTCTGACACTTTCCCAACGCATTATGGTATCTTGGGCAGAGTATCCTCTGTAATTGTTATCCCTGACTATTCTTCTCAAAAGGCGGTTGTCGCTGCTGCTTATGAGGTTGTGCTTATCCAAAGCGAGCTGCGTGAGTGCCGAAACGAAGACATTGTATTTGTTTTTCGCCGGTATCTTTGCACTCAATGCGGGGTTCAAGGCGTGTATGCCCTCGACTATGACAATGGAACCCTGTTGCATTTTCAGTTTATTGCCGCTCTGCACTCTTTTTCCCTCTATGAAATCGAAGCGGGGCAGTTCTATCTCCTCCCCGTTCAAGAGCTGACGCATCTGATGGTTGAAATAATCCAAGTCCAAGGCTTCGAGACATTCGAAATCATAGTTTCCTTCGGCATCTCTCGGCGTATGCTCCCTGTCGATGAAGTAATCGTCCAGCGAGATTTGCAAAGGTCTGAAACCAAGCACCGCAAGCTGTGTCGCAATACGACGGCAGGAAGTCGTCTTTCCCGAAGAGGACGGCCCTGCAAGCAAAACGAACTTCACCTCATCTTTCCTTTGATATATCGAATCGGCTATCTCGGAATATTTCTTCTCATGCAAGGCTTCCGAAACCTGAATCAACTCGTTTTGTTTCTTCATTTCCACGGCTTTGTTCAGGTTGCTGACGTACGGAGTTCCCAATATCCTGACCCAATTCTTGTGTTCCCTGAATATGGAGAATATTTTTCTGTCCCCTTTGTCCGATTGCCGTGCGGGAAGCGTGTTATCCTTCTTCGGCATTTGAAGAATGAAGCCGTTTTCAAAGGCATACAGGTCGAATACTTTCAAATAAGATGTCGCAGGAACCAACTCATAGAAAAACGCATTGACCGTATCGCCCAACAAATCGATGTTTGCATACAATCTGTTGCTGTTGCGAATCAGTTCCGCCTTATCGTGCATTTCCAATTTCTCGAAAAGCTCCACCGCCTCCCCGACGGGGATTATCTGCCTTGCAAAGGGAATGTTTTCCTCGACCATTTCCTGCATTCTTTTCTTTATCTTGGTCAATGCCGTCGGCAAATCCTCCGACAGGGCTTTTATTTCACAAAAATACCCGTCCGTCATGGAATGCTGTATGTAGAGTTCGTTTTGCGGATACAACTCCTTGACGGTTTTATACAGCATAAACATCGACGAAAGTGCATACATACGTCTTCCCGAGGAGGTATGTATGTCCAAGAACTCCACGGTCTTGGGCGAATATATGCGATAATTCAGGTTTTGCACCTTATTGTTGACGCAGGCTCCGAGAATGGTCTCGATATTTCTCACGCCCGCAAAACGAGCCACGCCCGACAAATCCGTACCCGAGGGAACCAATACTTTGGTATCGGTGTTACGGCAATATACTTCAAACATTTCTTCCATCTTCACTCCTTTCGGCATTATTTGTTTGCTTCATCTGTTCTTCAAAATCGGTAATGGCGGTCTTTTTATTGTGATAGTAGCGTTTATCTTCGACTTTTTCGTATGCCGGAATGCCTATCAACTCCCTTATCACAACACTTGCAGCAAAGCAACCGAACATTGCCGGCATGTAAGAGATGGTTCCCACATTCGTTCTTTTGTTTTCGCTTCTTTCCTCCCTGACACAACGTGAAGGAACGTCCTCCGGGGAAAACACAACGGCAAAACCGTCATATATTCCGAACTTGTGCAGTTTCTTTCTCAACATTCGGGCAAGCGGACAGTTGAACGATTGGGATATATCCGCCACCTGAATCGATGAAGGGTTCATTTTGCCGCCGCTTCCCATGGAACTCACCAAAGGAATGCCTCGTTTCATGCAACCTGCCGTAAGATAGAGTTTCGGGCTCAGGGTATCTATCGCATCCACAACATAATCGTAATGTGCCGCATCCAAGACCTCTCCCACCCTTTCCTCTTTCAGATACTCGCTCATCAAGACAAGAGACACCTCATCGTTTATATCCCTCAAACGTTCCGCCAACACCTCCGTTTTCAATCTTCCTTCCGTCGAGCGAAGAGCTATGAGTTGTCTGTTCCTGTTGCTTCTGTTCACCCTGTCTGCGTCCGACAAAGTAAGTTTTCCCACACCCGCACGGCATAACATCTCCGCAGCGTAAGCTCCCACGCCGCCCAATCCGACCACAAGCACATGTGCAGAGTGCAAACGCTCCAAATTCTCTGCACCTATCATCAATTCCGTTCTCTCAAACATAAATCCCTTTCATTAAAAAGCTCATTCGTTATGATAGGGTTCTCCTTTTATTATGGTAAACGCCCTGTAAAGTTGCTCGACAAACAAAAGCCTTATCATCTGATGGGAGAAAGTCATTCTGCTTATCGAAAGCCTCTCCTTGCAAGCCTCATACACCTTATCCGAAAAGCCGAACGCCCCTCCGACGACAAATGCCAGCGTTCTGACCGAAGCATTCATCTGTTTCTCCAAGTACTTCGAGAACTCCATGCTCGAGAACTCTTTGCCCTTTTCGTCCAACAACACCACCCTGTCCGCCTTTGCCGTCTGTTTGAGTATCATCTCGGCTTCCCTGTCTTTCAACTCTCCGACAGGAAGGCTCTTCGCATTCTTCACATCGGGCAGAACGACCAACTCGAAGCCCACATAATGCTGCAATCTTTTGAGATAAATCTCCACAGCCTCGCAAAGATACTTCTCTTCGCTCTTTCCGACCACTATAAGCTTTATGTTCATTTCTTCAAAGACTTCAAAAAGGTGTATAATCCGGAGTAATGTTTTTCTATCATCATATACGGCGTCTGCTCTGCACCGAAGTGTCTTATGAAAGTCTCTATCGGTCTCATCATCGAGCCGTTGAAATTATACTCCCTGCAACCGGCGGCAGAAGCATCTTCGAGGATACGCCACAAAAGCAGTGTTGCGGCATTGGAACTTCTCAATTCAGGGTCGGAACCCGCAAAGATAGAATGCCAAACGTCCCCCGAGCATATCACGTATGTTACAGAATGCACCCTGCCTTCCTTATCGCATATAGCATATCGGCGACTTCGATTTCTTGCAGCGGCAGCCGCCTCTATTCTCTCGAAATCCTCGAAAGAGAAAGGGCATTTCACCCCCTGCCTTGCGTAGGTCAGCGTATTGATTTCATAAAATCGTTTCAACGGAAGGTCGTTACGCACCGTGAAACCCTGTTTCTCCAATTTGCGTATGCACTTTCTGACCTCAGTGCTGCACTGCGAAAAGACGTAATCCAAGTCTTCCAAATGCGTGAAGCGGTATGTGTAGCGTGTTGTCTGCTTATAGCCGTGCCAAAAGAAGCCCAACCATGATGTAAGGCTGAAATGCAACATGGTTTGGAAGTACGCCGGTTTCATATCGTCGATTCGCTCGGCGAAATACTCCATTGCTTTTATCTCCAAGGCATAACGCTTGCTTCTTTTACAATCTTCGGGATATGCAATCCACATTCCCGTAACAGGAGTGAGCTTGGGTTGCAATATGGCAGTGAAACCGTATTTCCTGTGCCTGCAATAAGGCATTGCGGCAAGCACCTGCTCACCCTCTTCGTACAACAAGACATCCCAACCTTCGCTGTAAACGGCATCGAGCCACCACGGTTGCAGGAAAACGGACATTCGAGGGTTCGCCTCGCAAAAACGGTTGTATATCTCCTTTGTCGTCATGCTGCTTTGCCTACAAATATTCCTTCAATCGCAAACGCAAATCCGACAATACGTTCATATAATTTATGTAAGCCTGATAAGGGCTGTCGTAATGGTTGAAGTACTTATGCACATCGCCGTCGGAAAACCACTTCGTACACATATAATAGAAGTTGTCCGAGGTTTGCAGTTTCCGCCAAGCGTCCGATATATCCGTATCGCCGCTTTTGTCAACCGCCCTCTGCAAGGAGTAGAGCTGTTCAAAGGCATCGTTCTGCAAATCGTTGCCGAGCCATGCCGTCAGGTCTCTCTCCTCGTCCGCCCAGCTCATGGGCGAAACGGAACTTATCTTATCCTTCGCCTCATACCTGTTTATGAGTTCCGAAGGTGTCGCAAAATCGAACCCGCTCTTTGAAAGCACCTCATCGGGCAGGTGTTTCAAAAACTCGAATATGCCTGTCTCTTTCCACTGATGTTCTCCGAAGGTCTCGTAATCCATGAAGAGATTTATGCAATCCGGATTTTCCGTTCCGTTCAACCAATCCACGAACTTCTCGCAGGTCAAAGGGAAACCGTTCCAAGTATGCTGCGAAAAGCGAAAGGCAATATCGTCGCTCAGTTGGAAGTTCTTCAACAGCAAAAACATGTTTCCTTTCGGGTAATTCCTGTAAAGATAGTTCGGACTACGCCATGCCAAGACATGCTTCGCCCCCTCGGCAAGCTGAGCCTCGAAACCCATCTTGCCGACCCTTTCTCCTATTTGGTCGGAGTAAATAAGCTCTGTGTTTCTGAATATCTTGGGACTTTGAGAGAAGAGTTCCTCTATTTTTCTCTTGTGTTGTTCCACCTGAGCCTCGAACTCGCCACCATCCACAAGGCTCGACAAAGAATGGTAATACGTTTCGCTCAAAAACTCCACGCAACCCGTTCGTGCCAATGCCTGAAAACTCTCTATCACCTCGGGACAGCAGGCGGCGAACTGCTCCAAAGCCGTTCCGGATATGGAATAAGCAACCTTGAACCTCCCGTCCGTTTCCTCTATCAACTGCTTTATTATCGCATTCGCAGGTTTGTAGCATTTGTCTGCCACTCTCCTGCAAATCCATTCGTTCTGCAAATCATCGAAATAATCATGCCGCTTTCCTATGTCGAAAAATCTGTACGTTCTCAAACGGAAGGGCTGATGTACTTGAAAGTAAAAACATATAGATTTCATGGTTCAATGTTTTAATGTATCATTTCGGAATAGATTTTCTTCAATTTGTCGGCTGCTTTGTCCCATGTGATGTTTCCTGCTTCGGCTTTGCCTCGTTCGGACAGCATTGCGGAAAGGGTTTTCCGCCTTCCGATGGAATAAACGGCGTCTGCCATTGCGTCTATATCCCAAAAGTCCACCTTTATCACGTTCTTCAAAATTTCCGACACGCCGGATTGACGGCTTATGATGGTAGGAACACCCATGCCCATGGCTTCCAACGGAGCTATGCCGAAAGGCTCCGAGACGCTCGGCATGACATATACATCGCACATCTGCAAAAGCCTCTTCAATTCCTCCCCTTGCAAAAAGCCCGTGAAGAAGAAATTCTCCGAGATACGCTTCTTCGCCGCCAAAGCCACCATCGCATCGAGCATATCCCCCGCTCCTGCCATCACGAACAAGAAATCCTTGTCCTTTTCCAAGACCTTGGACGCCGCCTCTATGAAATAATCGGGCCCTTTCTGGTAAGTAATTCTTCCTATGAAGCCCACCATTTTTTTACCGAAGGAATTGTGAATGTGCATATCGTTATCTTTTTGTGGTTCCACACCGTTGTAAACGCATACCACCTTTTGCGGAGGCTGACCGTACTTGCGTATCACCGTATCGCGGGTATATTCGCTCACACACACAATCAAGTCTGCCGCTTCCATGCCGCTGCGTTCCATTTCGTAAACCCTGCGGTTTATATTCTCGCCGCTGCGGTCGAATTCCGTTGCATGAACATGTACAATCAAAGGTTTGCCGCTTATCCTCTTCGCCACCTCTCCCGCTTTATAGCACAACCAATCGTGTGCATGAATTATATCGAAGCCGCCCTGCTTTGCAATGCTGCCTGCCACCAAAGCATAGCGAGCCACCTCCTCGAAGAGATTGCCGCCGTAGCCGCCGTGCAGGTCTATCGTGCGACCGCTTACGCTCTCTTCCCGTTTCGTTCCGACGGAAGGGCGAAAGGAAAAATCGTTACGCCCTTTCGACAAATCTTTCAGGCGTTTCATTCTCGCCTCATAATCAGCCTCGCTTTCGTACGGCAGCAAGGAACTGTCTATTGTCATCAAGGAGAAATCCTTTTCAAAAGGGAGCAGCTCCTCCTGCGTAAGCGTTTCAACCACTCCGCTTGCCGAACGCACCCTTGCCCCGTTTTGAGGTTCGTCTCCGTAAAGACGCGGAACGACGAAGTCAATGTTCACACCTTTTCTCGCAAGGGACTTGGTCAAACCGTAGCAAGCCGTTCCCAAACCTCCGGAAATATGCGGCGGATACTCCCAACCGAACATCAGAACTTTCATTCCTTATCCTCCTTCATGCTTTTATATTCGTCTATCAAATATTTCATTCTGCAAACCTCCGCAACGCTCCACGCCTGCGATATACTGCCGCCCGGACTGTAAGGAGGATTGCCGTCATACACCTCAGCAATGCTGCCCACACAGTAATCGGTCAGTATATTACCGAATTGCCGGTAGAGTTGTTCAATATACGGAACGGCATTCCTGCCATAAACTTTCATATACGCCTCTGCGAATGCACCTATGAGCCATGCCCACACCGTGCCGTTGTGATACGCCCTGTCCCTTTCCGCTTGGTTGCCCCTGTATCGGGGGTGGTAATTCGCATCCGTGGGAGAAAGAGAACGCAAACCGTATGGTGTCAACAGTTCCTGCTTTACCTTTTCGACAATCAGCTGACGTATTTTAAGGCTCAGGCAGGTGTACGGAAGACTTGCGGCAAATATCATGTTGCAACGCACCGAGAAATCCCTGTCCATGCCATAGACGCAATCGGCAAGGTAACCCTTTTCCTTGGACCAAAAGGTGGATTTGAAACTTTCGGGAAAGACCGTGGCGAACTCGTCCCACTTTGCAGCCTCTCCGTCATCGCATGCCTTCTCTGCCAATTCCCTGTAAAACATGACGGCATTGAACCAAAGGGCATTTATTTCCACAGCATAGCCGTTGCGACGGGTTACCGGCACACCGTCGATTACCGCATCCATCCATGTCAAAGCCTTGCCCTCCTGCGATTGCCATAAAAGATAATTGCTGTCCATTCTCACATTGCTCATACCCTCGGCAAAGTTGTCCAGTATCCTTTTCATGACCTTGCCATACAATCGCCAGACCTCCTCTTCCGCCTCATTGATGTAGGCATACTGCTGAATGCACCAGCAAAACCACAAAGGGGCATCGACACTGTTGTAAGCAGAATCGGCACCCGAGCCTATATTAGGGAAAAAGCCCTCGCGGAAATCCTCCAATTCGCTGTCGATTGCCATTTTGAACATACGCCAATCCCCTATGGCGAGACAAAGTCCGGGAAGCGAAATAAAGGTATCCCGTCCCCACCTGCCGAACCAAGGAAAGCCTGCAACGACATCTACCCTCGTTCCCTTGCGGGCAAAGAACATTCTCGCAGCTCTTCGCAATACGTCCTCCATGGACTGTATCGGAAAACGGAAACGGGTTTCCTTGACGAAATCACGGCTTAACAGAAAAGGGTTCGCCTCTTCCACTCCGCAGGAAACGAAAACGCTCTCGCCGCATCGCAAAGTCATGGAAAACTTTCCGGGAGACAGCAAATCCTCCAAGTAATCGTATCCCCTCTCCTTCTCTTTTATGTACTCGAAATCGTAATACCAATACGGCTTATGCTCGTACGCCACCTTCTTAGAGAACTGTATGTAAAGCGGAGTGTAGTTTCGGTACATCTTATAGCACACTCCCTGCTGTGCGACTTCGTAAGAAGTATTCGCAACATCGTTCGCCACCGACAAACGGTGGATTTGCCGAAAGGCGAGCAAAGGCATAAGCTCCAAAGCGACGTCTCCATCCGCCTCCTGCAAGGTATATTTTATCAAAAGCCTGTCCTGCTTCTCTTGGAAAAGCATTTGTTTCAGCAATACGGTGTTTCCGATTCTGTAAGTATGCGTCGGCAACAAGCCGAGTTCGTAAGACTCGAGGTATTTGTGGCCTTTGGGGTCATAAACCCCGTCTTTGTAGCGATGAAGTGCCAGATGAAAAGCCTGTCCGCCCTGAATTATCGTTTCGTCCAAGGAAGACAGGAGAACATGATTTTGATTGTCCACCTTGGCTTGCGGAGCTATGAGCAGGCCATGGTATTTCCTCGTATTGCAACTCGGAAGAGTGGTGCAGGAATAAGCATTGGATATATTGGCTCGCAACACCTCCCGCTGCAACGAGTACTCCAAATTTGCAAGTTCCTTTTTGGTAAACAATATCTTTTCCATCGGATTTTCCCTATTCAACAAGCGATTTCACATCTTTGAGAGACAGTATCCTCACGGCAAAAGCCATGACGACGAACAGCACAAGCGACACAGCCGTCTTCACAATCCAGCTTGCCGACAAGGCATATCGTACCGCAACTGCCGCAACTGCCACGGCAAAAACGTAAAACACTATTTTCAAACAATACTTCCAATCGAACTTCACCTTGAATATCTTCAATGCAAGCCAAGCCTGCAACGCCGCCGTAACGGTTTGCGTAATCAGGCTCGTGATTGCAGCTCCGTTTTGTTGGAACAGAGGAATGAGAATAAAGTTCAATCCTATGTTCATGAGCATTCCCAAGCCTGCGATTATGTTCAGATACTTCAAAGAACCGTTCGCAGTCAGCAATGTGCCGAAAATATAAGTCATGGATATGGGAACGAAACAAAAACTGAGCCATCGATAAACCTCCGCACTTTCTTCTATATGTTTGTTGTAAAGAAGTTCCATAAGCTCTCGGGAATACAGCAGACTGATTGCCACAAAGGATGTCGTTATTATGAGAAGAAGATGAAAGGCAGCACCCATCACATCGGTTATTTTCCTGTTTTCCTTTATCATCTTCGCGAAAAGCGGCAGCAGAATGACGGAAAACAGATACGAAACCATGTTCGCCGAATCCACAAGCCTGAATCCAGAGGCATAAATGCCCGAACTCTTTCCGTTGTCGTCCACAAGGGAGAGAAGCATTACCGAATCCATCTTATTGTAACAAGCCATCAACAGCCCCAAAACGGCAAAAGGCAGCCCGTCTCTCAACAAAAGAAAACCGAAAGCCTTGTTCCATTTCATTCTTACGAAGCCTGTCTTCGCCAAACAGACCGACAAAGCGACCAGAAAGGTTATGAGCATAGTCAGAAACTGTGCATAGACCACCCTTTCTATCGAAAAGCTTTGTCTCAATCGGCTGTTCCAAAGCATGAAACCGCATACCACAATCAGCAAGAACCTGTCCAATACCGATATTATGCTGTCCGTCTTGAACAACATCAGGGAAGTGATATTGCTTCTGAAATAAGAGATGAACGAACTCAACACCTGCGTCAGGCACATCCAGAACAACATCTTCGTCTGCCAACAATCATAACCCAGACACAAGCCCGAAACAATCACAACGAGCATGTACAAAACCGAAAGCAGTATTTTCAAAGGTATTATCCTCGCAAAATATTTCTTCAACAGGTTTGTATGCCGTGCAATCATGCGATTGTTGTAATTCGTTATGCCGAAATCGAGCAGGATATTGAAGAGGAAAGTGAAATTGAGCAATGCGAAATAAACCCCGTACTCTTGTGCGGAGACGGCATTTTGAATGCCTCTGTCGATGCCGAGAATCCAGAATGACTTTATGAGAATGTTCAAAGTCAACAGGAAAAACAAATTGGTTACAAAGAATTTCCTCATATTCCAAGACGCAAATTTACGAAAGAATTGTATCTTTGCCTCGGTTTAGCAACGCAAAAAACGAACAAAAATTGAGAATAGGAGTAAATACGAGGCTTCTGCTGAAAGACAAGCTCGAAGGAATCGGGTATTTCACCCTTAAAACAATGCAAAGACTTGCCGCCGACCACCCGGAAGTCGAATTCATTTTCTTTTTCGACCGACCTTACAACCCTGAATTTGTTTTCGCTCCGAACGTCAAGCCCGTGGTCGTTCCCCTTCCCACAAGACACCCGTTCTTATGGTACATCTATTTCGAGATACTGCTGCCGATTTATCTCAAACTGTACAAAATCGACCTTTTCTTCTCTCCCGACGGATATATTCCCACATGGGGAGGCGTAAAGACGGTCTGCACGATTCATGACATAAACTATGAGCATGACCCCTCTTTCCTCGGCAACAATCTTTACTTGAAATACTACAAACATTTCTTCCCCATCTTCGCACGAAAAGCCACAAGGCTGACAACCGTTTCCGAATTCAGCCGTCGAGACATTGCAAAGACTTATCACGTTCCCTTGGAGAAGATAGATGTTGTGGGTTGTGCCGCAAACGAACTCTACAAGCCTTTTTCGGACGAGGAGAACACCGAGACGAAAGCCCGTTACACCGACGGCAGGGACTATTTCTATTTCGTGGGAGCCTTGCACAAAAGGAAGAACCTCACAAATCTTTTCAAGGCTTTCGATTTGTTCAAAAGCAAAACCCGTTCCGATGTGAAGCTCGTGATTGTCGGCAACAAGAAATGGTGGAAGGGCGAAATCGAAGACACATACAACGCCATGCAGTACGCCTCAGATGTGGTCTTCACCTCACGCTTGCCGTTGGAAGAGGTGAACCGCATTGCCTCTGCAAGCATTGCCTGCGTCTTTGTCTCTTTGTTCGAGGGCTTCGGCATACCTCCTTTGGAGGCTTTCCGTTCCCACACGGCAGCCATAATATCCGACACGACATCTCTGCCGGAAGTCGGAGGCGATGCGGCAATCTACGCAGACCCCTGCAATGTGGAAAGCATAGAACAGGCAATGGAAAACATTTACGACAATCCAACTCTGCGGAAGGAGTGCATTGCCAAAGGCATTCTCCAAGCGGATAAATTCAGTTGGGACAAAACAGCGGAAAAACTATGGAATACAATAATGAAAGCAATGCAACAGTAGAAGAACTCTACGAATTATATCTCACTCACCCTCATATCTGCACCGACTCCCGCAAAGTGCGGCAGGGAGACATCTTTTTTGCTTTGAGGGGCGGAAATTTCGACGGCAACAAGTTCGCACTCACGGCTCTCTCGCAGGGAGCGGCGGCAGTGGTTTCCGACTCGGAGGAGGTTCGTCTCGAATACGAAAAAACGAAAGGGCGTTTCAACGAAACGAAACCCCCTTTCGACAAAACGGAAGGGCGAAAGAATTTTTTCTTTTGCCGAGACAGTTTGGAGATGTTGCAAAGACTTGCCGCACACCACCGTAAGCAACTGCCGACAACCATCATCGGAATAAGCGGAACAAACGGCAAGACGACGACCAAGGAATTGATACACGCCGTTCTTTCTTCACGTTTCAGAACACAGGCAACGCAGGGCAACCTCAACAATCACATCGGGGTGCCTCTCACCCTCCTTTCCATCTCTCCGCAAACCGAGGTTGCAATAGTGGAAATGGGTGCCAACCACCCGGGCGAAATAGCTTTCCTATGCCGAATGGCACAACCCGACATGGGCATATTGACCAACATAGGCACGGCTCACATAGAGGGTTTCAAAACACGTGAGAACATAATCGAGACGAAGAAGGCACTTTTCGAGAGCGTGAAACACGGCAACAGCCCGAAAGCACATCTCTTCGTCAACGCGGACGACCCTGCACTATGCACGGAGGACTTCGACAAGAAAACAACTTATTCGTTGAACAATCCCTCCGACATGAAAGCCGAAGCGGAACACTCATGCCCGTACGCGACAATACGCATAGAGGGGATAAGAATACAATCGCAACTCATAGGCGGCTACAATGCCTACAACATGCTTGCAGCCTACACCATCGGCAGACACTTCGGCATTAAGAAAGAAGAAATATGTCGATCCATCGAACAATATAAACCCTCCAATCAGCGTTCGCAAATATTAAAAACAGACAACAACACCTTAATTCTCGATTGCTACAATGCCAACCCATCGTCCTGCAAAGCGGCAATAGAGGCTTTGGCAGACATGGAAGCGAAACACAAAAGGGTTTTCATGGGAGCGATGAGAGAGTTGGGCGATGTATCGGAAGAGGAACACGAACGCTGCCTTGAACTGATGAAGAGCAAGAATTTCGAACAGATAGCACTCGTCGGCAAAGAGTATGAAGTCCTTGCCGGAAGCGATGTGCCGTGGTTCGAGACTTCGAGCGGATTGAGAGAATATCTTTTGCAACACCCCTGCTCCGATTGTCTGATTTTGATAAAAGGATCAAGGTCAACGAAAATGGAAATCATAGAAGATGTTTTATAAAGCGGTAGGTCTCATGTCCGGAACTTCGTTGGACGGCTTGGATATGGCCTATTGCGAGTTCGAGGAGAAGAACGGGGAATGGAAATACGAAATTCGTCAAGCCGAAACGGTGGAATACACCGACGACTTGCGTAAGAGGATAATTTCCATGGAGACCGCCTCAGGCGAAGAACTCTCACGCTTCGATATGGAGTTGGGGCATTTTTTCGGAATGCAGGCAGAGGACTTCATCAGACGACATGAACTCACGCCCGACCTCGTAAGCTCGCACGGGCAAACCATCTTCCATCGACCTTCCGCCGGTTACACGACGCAGATAGGCAGCCTCGCCGCAATCTGTTCCCATGTCCGCACAAAGACTGTGGGAGATTTCCGCACGCTCGACCTTGCCCTCGGAGGACAAGGGGCACCTCTCGTTCCGATCGGCGATTTGCTTTTGTTCAAGGACTATGAGAACTGCCTGAACATAGGAGGCTTTGCCAACATAACGCACAAAGACGATGGCGGGATAAGGGCTTACGACATTTGTCCTGCGAATATAGTCCTCAACCGCCTGAGCCGCGAAAAGGGAATGCCCTTCGACGAAGACGGACGCTTGGCAGAAAGCGGCAAAATCGACGACGCACTCTTGGAAAAGCTGAACGCACTGCCATATTACAAGGAAAAGCACTCCAAATCCTTGGGAAGCGAATGGGTGAAGGCGAACATAGACCCGCTTTTGGCTGAAAGCGGACTCTCGACCGAAGACCTGCTTGCAACATACACCGCTCACGCCGCCGAACAAATCGCAAAAAATATATGCGGCAGGACAATAGTCAGCGGAGGCGGTGCATACAACGCATATCTGCTCTCTTCGATAAGAAAGAATTGCGGATACGAGATAACCACAGCCGAGAAAAAGATAACAGATTACAAAGAAGCCATGATATTTGCCTTCCTCGGAGTTCTGAGAGACTGCAATCGGGTGAATTGTCTTTCTTCCGTAACCGGAGCGAGGCAATCCTCCTGCTGCGGAACGGTAATTCAATGGATCGAAACAAAGAGAACATAATGATTTTACACCTTATAGGCAAAAAAGAACCCCAAACGGAAGAGGCGGAAATCCTTTCTCTGATAAAGCATAAAACCACCAGAGAAAGGGGATATGCCAAACTTATTGCCAAATACTCGGAAAAAGTTTATTGGCAGATAAGGCGTATGGTCTATGAGCATGAAGACGCCGACGATTTGACGCAAGAGGTATTCATAAAGGTGTTTGAAAACATAGAATCCTTCAACAGCTCCTCCAAACTCTCGACATGGATTTACAGAATAGCATATAATCACACCATAAACTTCATCAAGTCCAAAAGTCGCCGCATGTCGAAAAACAATACGGGATTTGAAGAAAGCATATTGGACAACCTGCCCTCCGACATCATGTTCGAGACGGAGAAATTCAATCTTACGCTGCAAAAAGCCATACTTTCGCTTCCGCCGAAGCAAAGAGCGGTGTTTCAGATGAGGTATTACGACGAACTTCCCTTCGCTCAAATATCCCAGATAACAAAAACGAGCCAAGGGGCTTTGAAAGCATCATATCACATTGCCGTCCAAAAGATTGAGGACTACATAAAGGAACACGATATCCTGTACCCCCCCTCTTAAATATTGCAAACGGATTAAACTTGACAACAATACGTTGTCTAAACTCGCAAAACGCAAAACAAAATGGAACAAAAAGAAAACCCGTTCAAAGTACCGGAGGACTATTTCGCCTCGCTGAACGAAAAACTCAATGCAAAAGCAGCCGAAACCCATGTTTCGAGTCCCCGCTTGTTCAAATACGTTGCCAGCCTCACCGCCGTGGTCGTATTGACGTTGAGTGCATGGTTGGTGTTCTTCCAAAACACCGACTTGGATTTGAGACAGAACAAAGCATTCGCCTTTTTGTTCAACGGATTTACCGAAAAAGATACAAAAACAGAGAAAGCCGATGTGCAGAAAGCTGCATGGCAGGCTCAAAAAAACGAATTGAAGAAAGAAGCAGAGCAAATAGTCTTCACGGAGGACGAATTGCTATACATGGAATACTTCGTCGAACAGGACGAAAACGAGTTGTGGTTATCGAATACGGAGGTCGAGAAATGAGAAAAGGAATTGTATTATGCCTTACGGCGGTTTTGATAAGCGTTGCCTCCATCGCACAGGACGCACACAAGAAAATAGACCGTGAAACGCTGAAAGAGAAAATTCTGAAAAAGAAGAAAGCGGTTTATGTCGAACGTTTGGCACTTACCAAGGAGGAAACGGACAAGTTTTGGGACATATACGAGGATTATTACGAGGCATTGTTCAAGCTCCGAACGGACGAACACAAGTTCAAATGCAAATTCAAGAACAAAAACCTGCTGAACCTCGATGCCAAAACGGCTGAGGAGTACATCAAAATCAGTTTGGAAACGGATAAAAAGATAAACGAAATCAGAGAAGAGTACGTCGAAAAATTCATGAAGGTGCTTCCTCCGCAAAAAGTGGCAAAGCTGATTGACGAAGAAGCCAGAATACTTCGGGAATTGGCTGACGGAGGACACCAAAAGAACGGAAAACACGGTTGCGGGAAACCATCTGAAAAATAAAACGGTATAAGAGCAAAATCGAAACGGCGGAAAAATTTTCCAATACGTCGTTTCGATTTTTTCTTTCGGCATTTCATCAAGACTGAAACGCCGTTTGGTTGCAAAGAGGAAAAGAACCGTTTTTCTCAAAACCCGAACTCCAAATCGCATGAGCATTACCATCATCATCACACTTATCGTTTCGGGGCTTGTCGTGGGCTTCATCAACACCCTTTCGGCAGGAGGCACTACCATTTCCATAGCCCTTTATCTCGCTCTCGGACTTCCGCCCTCGGAAGCCAACGCCACCAACCGCATAGGTGTCATTCTGCAAAGCACCCTGCCCGCAGCGATGTGTGCGAGGAAAGGATTGCTCAAAAACACAGGCACTCCGCATCTTGCAATCTTCACCATGCTCGGAGCCTTGGCAGGCAGCATACTCTCCTTGGTGCTTCCGCAACACATCTTCTCATACGCAATGGGAGCAAGCCTTATGATGATGCTCTTCTTCATCTTTTCCTCACCCAAGAGCTTCGAGAAAGACGATGAAAAGAAAATATCCGAAGGTCTCAAACCGCTGCATTACGCCGTTTTTTTTCTGATCGGCATATACGGAGGCTTCGTTCAAGTCGGCACGGGCTTCTTCCTGATGGCGGCAGGCAGCATGCTGTTGGGCTTCAACATCATAAAGACCAACGCAATGAAGTCCACCATCATGGCAGCCTACACCGTGGTTGCCATAATCGTCTTCATGCAAAGCGGAAACATCGACTGGCAGTACGGTCTCTTGCACTCGGTAGGCACGCTCGCCGGCTCATACATCGCAACCCGCCTCGCCTTCAAGAAAGGTGCCGGCTTCGTACGCTGGATAATCATCGCCGTGATACTTTTCACAAGTCTGTATCTCTTCGACATCATAGACCTGAACCGGATTTTTCAAACTTTACTCCGGTAAAGTTTTGCAATTCAATATAAATTCATATCTTTGCAATCCAAGATAAAAACATAAGGGATATGAAGAGAATGATTTTAAGCCTTTGTGCCGTCGCCATGATGGCAGGCTGTGCCACAACCCAAAAAGAGAAATACCAATCCATAAGAGAGAATGAAGTGCCGGAGAAGTACTCACGCGATTTTCACAAACGCCGTGCCGATGTGGAGCAAGTGAACTGGCAAATGGCAGACTCCAACTGCTACATCGCCTCATTCAAAAGCAACGACAACACGGTCAGAATGAAATTCCGCAACACCTCCGTCGAAACGAGTTGGCTAATACCTTCGGAATACACACCGAGCAACATCACCGACTACATCAAAGCCAACTACGAGGGATACAAAACGGAAGAAGTCAACATAGTGGAAATACGCAACCAAAAGACCTATCGTGTTTCCATTTACAAGAAAAAAGACTTCAAGCTCTTGGAATTCGACCTTCAAGGCACTTTCGTCCAAGAAGTGGAAGACTAAACCGACAAACGGGCAAGGCGAACCATGCGTCCGCTTTGCCCGTTTTGCCATTGCATAAGTCAAAACCTATATTATGAGCAAACGATTACTCACCGCACCACAGGTGCATACCACTCATACCTGCCGAAACTCCGAACAGAAAAAGTCTCTATCGGAAAGAAAGTAATAAAAGAATGAAACCATAAGAGGTTTGAGAATATATGAACAGTTCAATCAATTCGAATAATCAATCAAAAACACAAATGAGGTATGAGAAAATCACTATTCTTTGTCATTTTGATGACGTGTGCCTTTCTTTTGAAAGCACAACAACAGGATCGATGCGGGAATTTTTCGGGAGTCAACGTAATCTTCGAGGCTGATTCCATTATCCCCAACAGTACAAAAACAGTTATCTGCAATTTCGATACGGCGTATATCAAATCGCCCGTCTATCGAACGGTATCTCTGTACAAATATGTGAACTCCAACGGTACCAAGGTATCGAGATTCATTCTTTCGGAAGATGATGACTTCGTGTATGACCAATGTTCGGAATACCAAGTCGTAACAATGCCGACGAACATCTCCGTAAACGATTTCGTTGTTTATAGAGACACTTTGTATTTCTGCGGACAAAGGTCTGTTCTCAATAATTTGGATTTCATTACTTACGGTTTCATTGCCTCAATCCCGATTGCGGATTTGTTTGCACAAGGTGCAGATTCGGCAAACTTCATAGGGTGCGGACACGAGATTAACAAACTGTTGGTCTTTCCCGATAAGAACAACAAATCCCACACTTCCGTATTCGCAACAGGAACAAGAAAATTCACACCAGAGCCGTATGCCCTGCCGTTGGAACACTTTGACGATCCGACCGTATGGGTCTTTCCACCCGATGAGTATTACGACTTTGTTTTATTGCACGATTTCAGTTCCACAACAATGCATTATGTCGAGTGTCCGTCGAAAAACACCATCGAAAAAATTCAAGACATTGCCGTATCGGCAGGATGTGTGGAATTTGTCTCTTTGAAATATCCAAGAGGCACGATAGAAGACCCTCTCTTCTACACCAACGACAATCATCTTACTTCAAAAAAGATGGTATATCGCAAATTCAGTTCAGGAAATTTGCAAGAGAGGAAAACGAACTATCTCGATATCAAATTGTATGACCGCAATACCGGTACATATCTTGATACCAATACGAACAGAGGTATTTTCAACGTGAAATTCGACCTGCTGAGTGGAGACAACTTCCTCTTATCCTTCAATTATTACTCACCCGGATACCATGCTACCATTGTCAACAGGGTTCGATTCAACATGGGAACTCAAAATTCGAGATTTGTCAATCTTCTTTCTTCCAGAGTCTATGAGGGAACCTCTGCCAGATTCATCAAAGATTACAAATACATTGTCAATTCCCAACGATTGATGTTGCTGATGGAAGACAACAACAATCATGATGGCGTTTACGATTTGAACCTGCAAACAAACGGGAACAATTACTTCTATAACGACACTCCGACTCTAACTTATAATTGTACGGAAATAGTTCCCAAAGATGTATTCGGAAACAGTTCTGCCGCATGGTCGGACATAGGTTCGTTCAACGGTATCATCAGAATGAAGAACGACGGTTTCAGACTTGTCGGAACATATCCTTATTGGGGCAGCGACAACTTGGCTTTCTTCCAATTCGTACGCCTTAAAACATCTTCATGCCATGACAACATCATAAGAACGATTAAAAACACTCCTTTCCCTATCAATACTTTCGAATATGAAACATCCATCAACGAACTGACGCCTCAAACCGTTTCTATCGGCGTACAAAAATTCTTGATGCCGGAATATGTTAAAACAAAAGGAGATTACAAATGTACAAATGCATTCATCGGAAACATTCAATAAAATTCAAAGCCATGAAAAACAGATTTATTTTTGCACTGTCAGTGCTTGTCGGTTCCTTTATGGGACATTCGCTATTCGCCCAATCGGGTGAGGACACCATTGTAACAACCGCATACGATACCGTGGTGGTTTTCCATCACCCGGAGTTCTCCGACTGCGATACAATACTCATTGATTATCTCCCTACGTTAATGCCATCTTCCACTTGGAGACCCGAAGAATATTATTGCAACATGGTACGTCATACCCAATCGACTTACGAAGTCTATGACAGTATTTATGGTACGTATTATACCGCATACCCGTTCTCTATGGCAGGAATGTTCTTCGGAAGAAACAATTACTTGGTCGAAGCCATCGCTCAACCTTTCCATTTCGACTCTATGGTAACCATTGTCGGAGTTGCCGCACATGTAAGAGGCGAAATATATTACCCGAATAAAAAGTTCCATATTGCTGATGAGAAATTCACCTATCTTACCTCTACTGCCGTATATCCTTCCTACCTTCAAAGAGAAAACGGAAACGAACTGGATATGGGATATTACTACTTCGCCAATCCTGTAAGAGTAAGTAGTTGTTTTATTGTCGGTGAACAATATATCAACCCTCATGACACGGTTTATCGTTGTGGTTGGGGAACATATTTAGGTTCGCCCGAGCTGATTTATAATGCGACTTACAGCATTTATGACCCTTATTATAATCATGACAGCGTCGGTTGCCAGTCTTCCGAAAGCCCGTGGTTGAAGCGTTTGGGGGAATGGAAGAAGTTCGAGGACGATTCCATTTATTGCTTAATGAAAAAAACCGTCTTGGATTTCAATCCGATAATCGTACTTCACCCTGCGGCGAGTGCTTTACTTGCTATAGATTTGGACAAAACCTGCTCCGTTTTCCCAAATCCGGCAAAAAATGAAGTAATTATCCAAAGCAGTTTCAAGATAAGGAGTTTGGAACTGTGGGATATGGCAGGACGATGCATGATTCGCAAAGACGTGGCTGCTCACGAGACAAAACTCGACATCTCCGCCTTTCCGAGCGGTTCTTACGCCCTGAAACTACATACCGAAAAAGGTATCATCGAGAAGAAAGTAATAAAGGAATAAACCCCAAGAAAGGAATTCTACAATGAAAAACAGATTTATTTTTGCACTGTCAGTGCTTGTCGGTTCCTTTATGGGACATTCGCTATTCGCCCAATCGGGTGAGGACACCATTGTAACAACCGCATACGATACCGTGGTGGTTTTCCATCACCCGGAGTTCTCCGACTGCGATACAATACTCATTGATTATCTCCCTACGTTAATGCCATCTTCCACTTGGAGACCCGAAGAATATTATTGCAACATGGTACGTCATACCCAATCGACTTACGAAGTCTATGACAGTATTTATGGTACGTATTATACCGCATACCCGTTCTCTATGGCAGGAATGTTCTTCGGAAGAAACAATTACTTGGTCGAAGCCATCGCTCAACCTTTCCATTTCGACTCTATGGTAACCATTGTCGGAGTTGCCGCACATGTAAGAGGCGAAATATATTACCCGAATAAAAAGTTCCATATTGCTGATGAGAAATTCACCTATCTTACCTCTACTGCCGTATATCCTTCCTACCTTCAAAGAGAAAACGGAAACGAACTGGATATGGGATATTACTACTTCGCCAATCCTGTAAGAGTAAGTAGTTGTTTTATTGTCGGTGAACAATATATCAACCCTCATGACACGGTTTATCGTTGTGGTTGGGGAACATATTTAGGTTCGCCCGAGCTGATTTATAATGCGACTTACAGCATTTATGACCCTTATTATAATCATGACAGCGTCGGTTGCCAGTCTTCCGAAAGCCCGTGGTTGAAGCGTTTGGGGGAATGGAAGAAGTTCGAGGACGATTCCATTTATTCATTGGTGCAAAAAACCGTCATAGACTTCAATCCGATAATCGTGCTTCACCCTGCGGCGAGTGCGTTGCTTGCCATCGATTTGGACAAGACATGCTCCGTATTCCCCAATCCCGCAAAGGATGAGGTGATTATTCAAAGCAACTTCAAGATAAGGAGTTTGGAACTGTGGGATATGGCTGGACGGTGCATGATTCGCAAAGACGTGGCTGCTCACGAGACAAAACTCGACATCTCTGCCTTTCCGAGCGGTTCTTACGCCTTGAAACTACATACCGAAAAAGGTATCATCGAGAAGAAAGTAATAAAGGAATGAAACCAAAGAAAGGAACTCTACCATGAAAAACAGATTTATTTTTGCACTGTCAGTGCTTGTCGGTTCCTTTATGGGACATTCGCTATTCGCCCAATCGGGTGAGGACACCATTGTAACAACCGCATACGATACCGTGGTGGTTTTCCATCACCCGGAGTTCTCCGACTGCGATACAATACTCATTGATTATCTCCCTACGTTAATGCCATCTTCCACTTGGAGACCCGAAGAATATTATTGCAACATGGTACGTCATACCCAATCGACTTACGAAGTCTATGACAGTATTTATGGTACGTATTATACCGCATACCCGTTCTCTATGGCAGGAATGTTCTTCGGAAGAAACAATTACTTGGTCGAAGCCATCGCTCAACCTTTCCATTTCGACTCTATGGTAACCATTGTCGGAGTTGCCGCACATGTAAGAGGCGAAATATATTACCCGAATAAAAAGTTCCATATTGCTGATGAGAAATTCACCTATCTTACCTCTACTGCCGTATATCCTTCCTACCTTCAAAGAGAAAACGGAAACGAACTGGATATGGGATATTACTACTTCGCCAATCCTGTAAGAGTAAGTAGTTGTTTTATTGTCGGTGAACAATATATCAACCCTCATGACACGGTTTATCGTTGTGGTTGGGGAACATATTTAGGTTCGCCAGAACTGATTTATAATGCGACTTACAGCATTTACGACCCTTATTATAACCATGACAGCGTCGGTTGCCAGTCTTCCGAAAGCCCGTGGTTGAAGCGTCTGGGGGAGTGGAAGAAGTTCGAGGACGATTCCATTTATTGCTTAATGAAAAAAACCGTATTGGATTTCAATCCGATAATCGTGCTTCACCCTGCGGCGAGTGCTTTGCTTGCCATCGATTTGGACAAGACATGCTCCGTGTTCCCCAATCCCGCAAAGGATGAGGTGATTATTCAAAGCAACTTCAAGATAAGGAGTTTGGAACTGTGGGATATGGCTGGACGGTGCATGATTCGCAAAGACGTGGCTGCTCACGAGACAAAACTCGACATCTCTGCCCTCCCGAGCGGTTCTTACGCCCTGAAACTACATACCGAAAAAGGTATCATCGAGAAGAAAGTAATAAAGGAATAAACCGAAGAAAGGAACTCCACACCGATAAAGCGTCTTTTATCGGGTTGTTTTTTATTTATTTCATTCGGAAAGCGGATGAGCCTTTCGGCTCACCCGCTTTATTGTTTTACTCCTGCGGAGTCTTGTCCCAATCCTTGGCAACGGGGAACTTGGTTCGGAAATCGTTCAAGCGGTCTTTATCGGCAGTGGCATAGCATAGTTGTTCGCCGTCCTCATCTGCCACCACAAGGAGTTTGCCTTTGAAATCCCTGACCACGGAATGACCTTGGTAATTGTTACCTTGGTTATCTATTCCGCAACGGTTCACTCCCACCACGTATGCTTGGTTCTCTATCGAACGGGCTTCCAACAATACGTCCCACTGGCTTATCCTCAAATCCGTCCAACTTGCAACGCAAAGAAGTATATCGTAATCGAACACGCCGTTACAGTACCTGTTCCTCGTCCACATCGGGAAACGTATATCGTAACAGGTAACCAATTTGATTTTCCACCCCTTATACTCCACTATCATCTGCTTATTGCCGGGCGTTATGACCTTGGGTTCTTTGGAAAGGCAGAAAAGGTGTGCCTTATCGTAGTGCTGCACGCTGCTTTCGGTTACGAAGAAATGACGATTGTAGAATTTGCCGTTCTCCTTTATGAACAGACCGCCCGAAACCGCTATATGCTTCTCTGCGGCAAGCTCTTTCATAAAGTCCAATCCTGCGGAATCGTCCATGGTCTCGGCGTATTCCTCGTCCATGGTGAAGCCTCCGGAGAACATCTCCGGCAAAACCAACAAATCCGTATCCTTATCCAAATCCGCCAACAGCTTGCGATACCTCGCAAGGTTCTCTTCGATTCGGTTATCCTTTGTATTCGCTTGAAAAATCGCTATCTTCATTTTCTCTTCCTTTTCAATATATGCTTTCACACAACGTTTTCACCCCTCTTTTCATTGTTCTGCCGCCTGTTTTAATGCGTTCCGGTGCTTGTTTTCCGAAAAGCCGGCACTCTTTCAGCGACAGTTGCAAGGGTGATCGAGCCTTATCCTCGCCTTGGGGAAAAGGGCTTTTATGGTTCGCTGCTCCTTGCGGTTCATCTGTATGGCTCGCAAATCCAAGTACCGCAAATTCCACTGCGACAGCTCTTCGGGCAGCACCCTTATGGGATTATCCCACATCACGAGACTGTCCGGACGCAGTACGGCAAGCCTTGGAGAAAGCTCATCTATGTAATTGGAGGACAAGTCCAAATATCGCAAATTCGTCAGGCAGGATAATTCCGACATATCTCCGCTCAGCCGGTTTCTCGACAAAATAAGCCGCTTCAAATCCTTGAACTCCAAGACCTCCTCGGGAACTTTCTTCAACCTTTTACGGGATAAGTCCAAGCATTCCACACACTGCCCCGATGCCTTTGCCTCCTCTATGGATTTGAAGCACCTTTGAGACCATGCCGAAATGCAAAGCATGCAGCACGCCAATAACCAAACACTACCCCTTACAAAGTATCCTCTTTGCCTCATCGCAATCCCTCGCTATCTGTTCCCTCAAAGTCTCCAAAGAAGCGAAACGCTTCTGCTCCCTCAAATAAGCCTCGAACGAAATCCCGACTTCCCTGCCGTACAAGTCGCCGGAGAAATCGAAAACATTCACCTCGCAACTCCACGCCTCCGTATCGACAGTCGGCTTGCCGCCCAAGTTCAAAACACCTCCGTACATTGCTCCACCCGTTCGCACCCTCACCGCATAAACACCCTCTTTCGGAATAAGTTTATCACCCTCCAAACGTATGTTTGCAGTCGGGAAACCTATCCTCCTGCCGATTTTTCTGCCCTCTTCCACCTTTCCTGCAATCGAGTACGGTTCTTCCAACATCTCAGCAGCCAAATCCACTCTGCCCTCCTGCAAAGCCTTTCTGATACGGGTGGAACTGACCTCCACGCCCTCGCAGAAAACACGCCCCTCGCTCCTTTCCACCCTCACGCCTCTGTATTCCCCGCAAGCGATTATCTCATCGAAACTCTCATCTCCCTTTCTGCCGAAACGATTATCGTAACCGAGCAACACCTCCCGGGGGTTTACCTTTTCGATAAGCATATCCATGAAAGCGGAAGCCTTCAACATAGCCAACTTGCGGGTAAACGCCAAAGGCAGAAGCCAATCCACGCCGCAGGAAGCAATCCTTTCGAACCTCCGTTCGTTCGTCTGCAAAAGTCCGAAACCGCCCTCCACCGTACCCAGCACGGCACGCGGATGGGAAAGGAAACTCACCACCACGGTCTCCGCCCCCGCTGCCTCAGCCCTCCGGCACAAATCCTCCAACAAACACCTGTGCCCTGCATGCACACCGTCGAACATTCCCACCGTTGCAAAAGGCCTCACCGCCGCACGGCTCAAAATTTCCGTATTTTCAAAATCAAGTATTTTCAACTCCTTACACCGTTTTTCAACCCTGCAAAGGTACAAAAGTATCCCCACACCGCAAAAACCGCAAGCCCGAACGGGAAAAGAAAAACACCGCATGCAAGCCGCCATTGCAAACAACGAGAAATCGATTCTTTATAAAACAGGAAATCGAACGGCGTTCCGGAACATGTGAAACGCCGAAAAAATTTCGTAAATCGCCGAAAGGAAAAATTCTTTCGGGTTTTCACAGAGCATGGCTTTTCGGAAAACGGAGAGCGATGGCGAAAGAGGGTTTATTTGCGGGTGCTTTCATGTATCGTCCGCAACCAATTACGGATTATTTTCTCTCCGCAACTCGTCATATAGGACTCGGGGTGGAATTGAAGCCCGTAGAGACGTTTCGTTTTGTGTCGCAGGCTCATTATCCTGCCCATACCGTCCATTGAAGTGATTTCCAAGCAATCCGGAAAACCCTCTCGGGCAACCGTCCATGAGTGGTAATGCCCTATGCTTTCGTCGGAAGACAAGCCTCGCAGCAAATCATCTTCGGGCTTTACTATGTGCAGACGGTCCTGCACCCCGTGCAGCGGAGCTTGAAGTTGTTCGAGCCTTGCTCCGAAGCATTCGGCTATCGCCTGATGCCCCAAGCATATACCGAGAATGGAATGCGTATCGGCACATCGGCGTATTATCTCCGGCATAAGCCCCGCCTCCGATGGCACGCCGGGGCCGGGTGAAAACAGGATACCGTCATAATCGTCCGAAAGAGACAAATCGACCTCATCGTTCTTCACAACGGTCAGGCGACATGACGGCTCGCTTTCACGCAACAACGCAACCACATTCCAAACAAAGGAATCGTAATTATCCACCACCAGAATATTCATCGTATTTTCAATTTGCGGAGATTGTTTTCAAAAGCCGTAAACGGCATTTCGTTCATCGGCAGGATTTATTCCGCCTCCGACAGATTGCAACAAGGCTTGCAAAGCGGCAAAATCCCGCTTCCCTTTTGCAGGGAAAAAGAAAGACGGTGCTTTCTCCTTGATTGAAGACACCGTCTTGTAAATCCGTTGCGTCCCTTCACGCATTCTATTCGTTCAAATAAACCGCCAAACGCTTGCATTGCTCACTTGAACGCAAACGACGAAGAGCCCTCTCCTTGATTTGACGAACCCTTTCACGGGTAAGGTTCTGTGCCGCCGCTATTTCCTCCAAGGTCATGCCGTGAGAAAGACCTATTCCGAAGAATTGGTAAAGAATGCTTCTCTCACGCTCGGAAAGGAGCGACAAAGAGTCGGAAATATCGTTGGAAAGACTTTCCTGCAATACCAAATCATCGGTCGTCTTGGCGTCTTCCTCGACATAAACATCTATGAGGTTAAGATCTTCATCTTGAATCAAAGGGGCATCCATCGACACGGCTTTTGCACCTATGTGCGTCGTCTCCTTGACCTTTTCGGTACTCAAATCCATTTCCTCTGCCAGCTCTTCATCCGAAGGCGGACGCTCCAACTGCTGTTCCAACTTGGAAGATACTTTCTTCACCTTGTTGATTGCTCCGACCTGATTGAGAGGCAGACGAACGATACGGGATTTCTCCGCCAAGGCTTGCAATATGCTTTGTCTTATCCACCAAACGGCAAAAGAGATGAACTTGAATCCTCTCGTCTCATCGAACCTTCGTGCGGCTTTTATCAAGCCTATGTTTCCTTCATTGATTAAATCGGGAAGGCTCAAGCCCTGATTTTGGTACTGTTTGGCAACAGAGATTACGAAACGCAAGTTCGATTTGACCAATTTTTCCAAAGCAAGCTCGTCACCCGCCTTTATCCTCTGAGCAAGTCTCACTTCCTCTTCCGGAGTGATGAGTTCCTCCTTGCTTATGTCTTGCAGGAACTTGTCCAAAGAGCCTATGTTCCTGTTCGTGATAGACTTTATTATCTTTAACTGTCTCATGTCTTCTTTAATTCGTCCCTAAATTCAATTCACTCAATCTATCAGGCTTGCAAAGGTACTGCCTTATTTCTTCTTGTGCAAGTTTACCGCTACAAACTTGATAACCTACTTTTCAACAACGGAGTTTCGCTTCCTACAAGACAAGAACGAAATAATAGGTTCTGCCGTCGTTGGGATAGAAACCCTCTATTATCACCTTGCCCTTGCGGTTTTCCAAACTCTTTATGTCGTTTATGCTCACGTTCGCTTTCTTGTCTATCGAGGTTATGATGAAACCGTTCCTTATTCCGAGTCTTGCGAAAGGGCTTTTGCCGACTTTCTCTATCACTATGCCTTTCGCTATGCCGTATTGCTGCTTTTCGTTCTCGGTGATTTCACGGAAAGAACCGTTCAATGCCGCAGTCGATTCTCCCATATCCTCTTTCAATATGTCTGTATTGCCGGCGGAGTTGAGCAAAGTAACCTCTTTCTCCATTGCTTTGCCCTCTCTCTCCACTTCGACCCTCACAACATCTCCGGGGGAGTGCTGGGCAAGGATTTCATTCAATTCCGAATTGGAATTGACGCTCCTGCCGTCTATCTTCATTATTATATCGCCCTCCTTCAAGCCCGCTTTGTCCGCACCACCGTTCTTTATGACGTTACCTATATATATACCCCTGACGGACTTTATGCCTTTCGTCTGAGCGAGTTTGGAATCCATCTCTGCGAAATGAACACCCAAATGGGCTTTTTGTGCAAGACCGTACTTCATAAGGTCGGTCGTTATTTTTTTCACTATGTTTGAGGGTATGGCAAAGGAATAACCCGTGTAAGAACCTGTCGAAGAAGCTATCGCAGTGTTTATTCCGATGAGTTCTCCACGAAGATTGACCAAAGCTCCGCCGCTGTTGCCGGGGTTTATCACCGCATCGGTCTGAATGAAGCTCTCTATGGGAGCATTGCTCATCTTGTTTCCGAGAATGTTTATATCCCTTGCCTTGGCGGAAACGATGCCTGCCGTAACCGTGGAGGTGAGATTGAAAGGATTACCCACCGCAAGAACCCACTCTCCGAGCCGTACATCATCGCTGTTGCCGTACTCTATTGCGTCCAAGCCCTCCGCCTCTATCTTTATCACCGCCAAATCGCTCGCAGGGTCGTTTCCGACAAGCTTTGCCGAAAAACTGCGTTTATCGTTCAGCACCACGTTTATCGTTTCTGCGTCCTGAACGACGTGATTGTTCGTGATTATGTAACCATCGCTGCTTACAATCACACCCGAACCCGAAGTCTCGTAGGAACGTTCCCTCGTCTGCGGAGACAAAAAGAAAGAAAAGAAATCATCGTAAAAAACCGATTGAACGGTCGCCTCGCAACGAATATGCACCACACTATGCACCGTCTTTTCCGCAGCAGAGGTGAAATCCGAACCGCCCGACACCTGAGCCTTCACGCTCAAACCGAAACAGAGAATGCCGAACAAACACATTGCATTGAAAATCACTTTTCTCATATCGCTGTATATTTTAATGATTCGACAACCGGGCTTCGCACCCGACCATTGCTAAAACGCCGAAGCAAGGGTATATTGTATCGATATGGAGAAAAAACTTCATTTTTAACGTTTCCACCCTGCTCCGCCGCCATGACGACCCGCCGAAACGACCGGCAAGCCACTCTCTCCGTCGCCACGCCACCCCAGCCCCGCAACCCGAAAAGCCGAAACGCTCTTTCGATTTCACGGAATGCCGTTTCAAATTTTTCTTCCGCGGTTTAAACAAAACGAAACGGCGTGGGATTTTTTCGTACCTTTGCCGTCATATATGTTTCTATGGTCGGAAGGTTTCCTTTTTAAGATAGAGACTTCGATTGTCGATTTTTGCACCAAAGAACAAAGGAAATGGCAAGAAACAGCACCAACGAAATACTCCAAAAGGCAAAGAAAGCGAAGAGTGATGAGTTTTACACTCAACTATCCGACATAGAAAGGGAATTGCAACACTATAAGCATCACTTCAACAACAAAGTGGTTTATTGCAACTGCGACGACCCTCGTTCAAGTAACTTTTTCAAATACTTCTTTTCTCACTTTAAAGAACTGTCTCTCAAAAAACTGATTGTTTCCTGTTACAAGCCGCAAACAAACGACTTATTCGGTTCCGATAATAACGATAAGGCTTTTTTCTTTGAGTATAACGGGGATTGCGAAGATGGTGAGCAGCCGGATTTATCCGAACTTACTTACTTCAAAGGAGACGGGGACTTTCGCAGTTCGGAATGTATCGAATTGCTTAAACAGTCCGACGTAGTCGTTACCAATCCTCCGTTCTCTCTGTTCAGGGAATATGTGGCTCAACTGATGAGGCACAACAAACTCTTCCTGATAATAGGCAATATAAATGCGATTACATACAAGGAAATATTTCAACTGATAAAAGAAAACAAGGCTTGGTTGGGAATAAACCTCGGTAGAGGGATTTCCGGCTTTATCGTACCGGAACATTACGAACTGTATGGAACAGAGGTTCGCATAGACGAGTACGGAAACAGGATTATAGCAACCAACAACTGCCTATGGCTTACAAATTTGGATACTTCAAAACGCAATGAAGAAATTTCTCTCACCAAGAAGTACATAGGACATGAGGAGGATTACCGGAAGTACGATAACTACGACGGTATAAACGTGAACAAAACCCAAGACATACCATCGGATTACAGAGGGGCAATGGGTGTACCGATAACTTTTCTGCACAAATTCAACCCTAACCAATTCGAAATAATAAGATTTCGCAAAGGAGACGATGGAAGAGACCTGTCGATAAACGGCAAATGCCCGTATTTCCGAATATTGATTAAGAACAAACGCCTGCAAATCGGTTGAATGAACCGTTTTTACGTTTCAAGCAAGGATTTAACCGTATAACCCGGCGGCTTGTGTCTTGCCATGGATATACTTCTTGCATCAATACTTCCTCTCATTTCAAACGTATTGAAGTTATTCCTCTCACAACCGACGCATTCTATAACTTTCAACTTATAGCGTCCTGCTATTGTAAATGTTATTTGAAAAGGTTTCGGTTCTTGGCAAAAATAAGACGCTCTTTCGATTTCACGGAATGCCGTTTCAAATTTTTCTTCCGCGGTTTTATTTTGCGGAAATGGCGGAAGGGTAATCGTGTGGGTTGCTTCGTTGTTTGAAATGAGGTTACAGATGTGCGGTTTTGTCAATCGACGGGGTAATATCGGCTTGAAGGTCTGCGTTTACGACATGCGGCAGGCATGATATGAAGTTTCGCAAGGCAGATCTCCCGTGCGAGGACAGGAAGGTTCGATGTGTGTTCATCGCTGCGAAGATGGTGTTCTCGGAAAAAATATTTGAAAAATTTCATCGATTGTTTTGGCTATCTCACTGTTTTTTTTTTACCTTTGCAGCATGGTTTAACAGATTAAATGTATTGTATCATGATTTCTACAATCAATGGTTTGATTTTATTGGCTCTTGGTTTCGGAGGTTTGTTTGCAGGTCGCAAGTTGGCTTTGAAGCGTTACGGTGCGGTATCTTCACGGGAAGACATCGATAAGGAGGCTTTATTGAAGTATGCCAAAAGCAGGGAGAATGTTTTCACGGGAGTGTTCTGCCTCGTGTTGGTGACGAATTTGGCTGTTCGCCTTAAATCGGATTTCAATGTGATGGATGCTTTCGTGCCGGGCTTGATGTTTGCCGTCGTTTTTGCTCTTTGCATTGCAGGCTTGTGGTATTGGCACACTTTGAGGCTGAAATTGCGTAATATCGCTTAATGACACAGAGGGCTTGCGGGGTTTCGCAAGCCTTTTTTGTCGTTTGAGAGAATGCTTTGTCGCAATACATGCGTGGCAAGAGGGTGGTTTTTGTTTGAAAATTGCTTCCATTCAAAAATAATTGCCTACCTTTGCCCTCGCTTAAAGGAAGCATTTTTCGATACCAAGTAATATTGTACTGATATGAATAACATAGATTGGAAGAGCCTCCCATTTGGCTACTTTAAGACTGATTGCAATGTACGTTGCTATTTCAGAGACGGAAAATGGGGCGAATTGGAATATACGGATTCCGAAGAGATAACCATGCACATGGCTGCAACCTGCCTGCACTACGGTCAGGAAGCATTCGAGGGCATGAAGGCGTTCAGAGGTGTTGACGGCAAGATACGTTTGTTCCGTCCCGACGAGAATGCAAAACGTTTGATTCGTTCTGCCGAGGGTGTCATGATGGCTCCTGTGCCTGAGGAATTGTTTATCAAGGCTTGCGTCGAGGTGGTTAAACGTAATGAAAGATTCGTTCCGCCGGCAGGAAGCGGTGCTTCCTTGTACTTGCGTCCGTTGTTGATAGGTACGGGTGCCCAAGTGGGTGTAAAGCCTGCCAACGAGTATTTGTTCGTCGTTTTTGCAGGTCCTGTGGGTCCTTACTTCAAGGAAGGTTTCAAGCCTGTTCAAATCCAAATCGTCGAAGACGCAGACCGTGCAGCTCCGCTTGGAACGGGTACGTTGAAAGTGGGCGGAAACTATGCCGCTTCTTTGCGTTCCGGTCAGAGAGCTCACGATGAAGGCTTCTCGAACGTTCTTTACCTCGATGCAAAAGAAAAGAAATACATCGACGAGGCCGGTGCAGCAAACTTCTTCGGTATAAAGAACAACACTTACTGCACTCCTAAATCGACTTCCATACTTCCGTCGATTACAAACATGTCTTTGCGTCAGTTGGCGGAGGATATGGGCATGAAGGTCGAGCAACGTCATATCCCTGTTACCGAGTTGCCAGAATTCGAGGAAGTGGCAGCCTGCGGAACAGCGGCAGTGGTTTCTCCTATCGGAAAGATTGTCGATAGAGGTACGGGCAAGACTTACGATTACGGCACGGAGCCGGGTCCTGTATGCACGAAATTGTACAAACAGTTGAAGGGTATTCAGGAAGGTGAGCTTGAGGACGTACACCATTGGAACCTTATAGTAGAATAAGGATAACAGATTTTCATAATACTACTTCCGTTCCGAGGGTTATGCCCAAGGAACGGTTTTTTTTGCATAATGGAGAAAATTCTACTCATACAAACAGCCTCCATCGGGGACGTTATACTGCTTACTTCACTGATGGAGAAACTGCATGACAAGTTTCCGAATGCGGCAATCGACCTTGTGGTGAAATCGCCCAACGAACAACTCTTCGCCAATCACCCCTACGTACGGGATATATGGGTTTGGAACAAGAAGAACGGCAAGTACCGCAATCTGTTTCAAATCATCTGCGGCATAAGGGAGCAGCATTATGATGTCGTTCTCTGCGTTCAGCGTTTCTTCTCGGCAGGACTGATTTGCGTTCTCTCGGGTGCGAAACACAGGATAGGTTTCGACAAAAACCCTCTCTCCTTTCTCTTCACCGAAGCCAAGCCGCACAGAATCGAGAAAGGCGTTCATGAAATCGACCGCAACATTTCGTTGCTCTCCGGTATATGGTGCGAACGCGTCCCCAAGCCACGCCTCTACCCTTCGGCGAAGGACTTCGGGAAAACGGCACATCTCCGCACGCAGGCAAAGGAGTATTACACCCTTTCGCCCTGTTCACTTTGGGAAACCAAGACGATGAGCAAGGAAAAGTGGGTCGAACTGCTTTCCTTCATGGCAAAGCACAAGGCGGAAGCCAAGGTGTTCCTGCTCGGCAGCAGGGAGAATGCGACGCAATGCGGAGACATCATACGCCTTAGCGGAAACAAGAATGCGGAAAGCCTTTGCGGAGAATTGTCCCTCTTGGAGAGTGCGGCACTCATGCAGGGAGCGAAGATGAACTTCGTTTGCGACTCAGCACCTCTGCACCTCTGCTCGGCAGTCGATGCACCCGTGACGGCGGTGTTCTGTTCCACCACTCCGGATTTCGGTTTCGGTCCTTTGAGCAGCGACAGCCTTGTCATCGAAGCCGAACCACGTCCCGCCTGCAAGCCCTGCGGACTGCACGGAGCGAAGAAATGCAAAACCGGAACTTTCGCCTGCTGCACCGGCATAAACATGCAACAACTCTTCGACAGAGTATAAACCGAAGAAACAGTCGCACGCCATGCGACAAACCCTCATGCAGCGTTGCAGAAATGTATCGACTTCTATCCGAACAAGGAGGACAAAGCGTACAATGGTATAATATCCGCTCTTTCCAACTTTCCGAAGTTTTCAAGCGATGTTCTGATACCATAATCAAGCCCCTTCTCCTCCATGAAACGGTACATGCTTTTCATGGAACCAGATGTACCGGCCTTGACTTCCAAAGGCACCACTTTCGTATCCTTCACTATGACATAATCCACCTCTGCTTGCGAACCGCGAGACAAATTCTGCCAATAGTAAAGGTCATGCCTTTGAGTGGGAGAGCTGTATTTCAAAAGTTCCAAGCCTGCCACCATTTCCGTCACATGCCCCTTGTTCACCAAATCGGAAGCAGTGCCGACAAGAAGCAACTTCGACAATTCGGATTGCTCGCCCGTATCCTCCAATCCCAACAATCGCAATAACAAACCGCTGTCCAAGAAAAGATACTTCACGAACTTATCATTCGTCTCCGCACCGAGTGGCAAACCATTCGCCGCAGTATGAATGACAGCCTTTATCAAACCCGCATCTTTCAACAAATCCAACGCTTTCTTCACCTTCTCGCTGCGATAATTCCCCTGCACGTTACTGTAAACGAACTTACCTCCCACCTGAGAAGCCACACTGCGAAGTACATGACGCAGCAAGACAGGTTCCACTCTTGCCTCATACTTCGAGAAATCGTCCTCATAAGAAGACATTATATCGTCCTGCACCTGCCGGCACTTCAAATAATCACCCGTTTCCGCCCATCTGCTCACCGCCTCCGGCATTCCGCCAACCATAAGATAATTACGGAAACTCTCCACAAGCTTTCCATGCAATGCCTCAAACACCGGACTGTCCGGAGAAGCCTTTCGTTTTTCCTCCAACCACGCTTTCCTGCCGGTCGCTTCAAGAAACTCATCGAAAGACATGGGATACATAAACAGCGAACGCACTCTTCCCACACCGAAAGAACTCATCTTCTTCAACGCAAATTCAAGCAAAGAACCTGCCGCAGCCACATGCAGCTCCCTGTAATCCTCATAAAAAAACCAAAGACTGTGCAAAGCCTCCGGACAGGCCTGAATTTCATCAAAGAAAAGCAAGGTCTCGCCCGCAATGACCGGCACACCGTAAAAAGCCGAAAGACGCAAAGCAATATCCTGCGGCTTCAAATTACCGGAGAACACGGAAACCACGTCCCTGTCCCTTTCGAAATTCACCTCCAAAAAATACTTGAACTCCTTGCCCAAATGGCGAATGGCAGAAGACTTTCCGACCTGCCTCGCCCCGCGAAGCAAAAGAGGCTTATGGCTCTTATCGTCCTTCCACTGCCGCAAATACCCGTCTATATCCCTCGAATAATACATAACCACCCGATTAACACCCTTTTTGCCCGCAAAGATACACCTTTTCCGTGAAAAGTCAGACATCGAAACTGGCATTTTTCGTAAAAAGTCAGGGATAGAAACGGCTGTTTTTCGTGAAAAGTCAGAGATGGAAGGCTTTTTCAAGCCGACGGAACGAGCTTTCGGAGCGACCGAACGGCACTTATTATGTGCAGCTTAGGCGATGGCGGGTTACGACATCTTCGATGCGAACAAGCTGTTCGGCAACGGCACCGTGGCAGAGCCTTACCTTGTGTGCAACGGCGTGAACCTCTGCAAGGAGGAGGTGAACGAGGCTTCTTACGCTGCGACGATGAATATACGTTCTTCGGAGGCGAGAAGCGTGGAGATTGCGGCGGACAATGTGCCGGAGGGTTACTCGCTCGTGTTGAAGGACGGGGAGACGGAAACGCCGATGAATCAAGGCGACATCTATACGACGGACATTGCAAGCGGCGAGAATGCGGAGCGTTTCAAGCTGTTGATTAACAAAAACAATGTATCGCTCGACGAGATTGCCGCAACGGAGAAGCCGAAAGTATCGAGCATCAACCGTAACATCATCATAGAGGGCGGCGAGATGGTTCGCACTGAGGTGTTCAACACCTTGGGTCAAAAGGTGTACGAGACGACAAAGAGGAACTTCACATTAAATGATTTAGAGGCTGGTGCGTACGTTCTCAGGGTGCAAAGCACAAGCGGCATGCAGTCCTCGAAGATTGTGATACGATGAAGCATTAGTTGCAATTGTATTACTTCTCAAACGAAGCGTTCGGGCAGATTGAAGCTCGGACGCTTCGTTTTTTACAATGTTCGGATTGTGGCGTGATTTACAATGCTCTCTCGAATGCGTGGAATTTTATGCCGAGGGGAATGCAACTTTTTGCCGACTTTGCCGTTAGAGATTAAAATCGCATATTATATGGAGAACATAAACGAAAGGCTGGGAGTTATTCCTCAGGATAAATTGGTTCAAAACAAGGAGTATATCCACCAGTACATCGGTCTGCGGCTTGCTGCGTTGGGTGTGGAGATGAGTACGGAGGGCATGACGATGGAGCAACGCAACTTCATGAAGTGTTTGAAGGGCTTGTTGTCCAACTACAAGGAGAGGGAGATGCTTTACAGCAATCACCTCTGCCCTGCCGATGCAAGGATACAGAACTTTTTCGACAGTTACTTCGCTTCCGTGAAGGGTGTGGAGGACATCAAAATCCCTTTGAGGACGTTCACGCTGGATTCTTACGGCATAGCGAGGGAGTTGTCGCTGCCGAAGGGCAAGGAGGAATATGTGTCGGAGTACGTGAGGTCTTACAGGGTGAAGCAGGGCGTGCTGCACAACCCGAAGAACGACCGCAGGACGACGAAGGGTGTGTTTCATATTGCGGAGGGAGGTCTGCCTATTCCGGACGATAAGAAAGCGGTGCCGTTGGCTGTGGCGAAGTATATCTTCCACAGGGCGTTCGCCGAGACGGGAGACATCTTGGAGGTTCCTTTCTCGTCGCAATTCGAAAAGGGTATCCGTTTGTTCGTTTCCTTGCTGTTGAAGCCTGTGATTTGTCCAAAGGTGGAGGGCATAACGGAGGAGAAGAACATGGAGATAAGGTTCTTCGTGCCGGGTTCGTTGGTGTGCAACCTCGACTTCGTGGAGAGTATCTTCGGAAACGGGGGCAGTCCTTACCATATAAGCAACGATTCGGCTTTGGATGTGGAGCATTGGACGGGTCATACGGGCTGTATCATTCTTGCACCGCAGTTGACGAAGCTGACGAAGAAGGAATGCGGTTTGCCGAACATCGCCGATGCCACGGAGAGACAGAAGAGGGACGGCATGTGCTGGGAGAAGGAAGATGAGTTGTACAACGACGGTCAGTCGTTCAAACTTTGCATAAGAACGCAGGACGGTATCATAGCAACCGTGATTGCGGATAATTATTTCGGCTACTCCAAGAAGGAGGTGAAGACGATGATGAGCTACTCGGCAAACATGTACGGTTCTGCCGAGGAGGAGCATGCAGGAGGTGCTTTGGTATTCCCGGGATATAATCAGGGAGATACTTACTTCGCCAATCCGTTGAAGGTGAAGAATACGTTTGCGGAGGTGAAGAAGAACTGCCAAGCGTTCATCGACTTCAAGGAAGAGGGCTACGGAGTGGACAAGAACTTCCCTCATGTGTATTATTTGCCGGAGAACACGGCGTTCAACGTGCCTACGCAGGAGATTAAATGGAAGAATGCAACGGGTGAACATGAATTGAAGTTGTTGCCGAACAAGATTTACATTCTTCCGAACGGAAGCAAGTTCAGAATGGAGGCTTATTCGGGGGCTTTGAATTATCGTTTGGTGGAGATTGTGGGCGACGGTTTGTTCTGCCACAAGCCTTGCACGGTGAGCGGCGGAGGAAAGAGCGAGATTTCCAAGTCGATTGCCGATGCCATCTTCGGAGGTCCTTTCTTCGTGAGGGATTTCGAGAAGGATTTCGCAAGAGTCGAGGAGATAATAAACCATGACTACTCCAAGAGGTACAAATCCTTGGAAGAGCCTATCCCTTACAGCAGGGGCTTTTTGAATTCGAGGCGTTCGATGGGTTCGGTCATCAAGTTGCTGACCCCTTGCGAGGAATACACGGACGAGTACAACGAGTGGTTGATGAGTTTGCCACAATACGTGAAAGGTATCGCTTTCATCGTTAAACGTTTCTACAAGGAGGAATGGGGCAACGAGTGGAAGAAGCACTTCGGTGTGGATATTCTCAACGGTATTCCGGGAAACGAATTGAAGTTCGGGGACAAGAAGATTTTCGCCCGCTATTTGAGGGTTGGTTTTGCGGAGGACGGAACGTGGAGAACGTTCAAGTTGCGTCAGGACTTCGTGCATTCGGACAAGGTTCAGATGGAGGACGACATCACGGCTTCGACCGTGGTCTCCACTTCGCTGTTGAGCAACCTCGGAAAGGCTGCCGACAGGAAGAGCGTGAAGTTGGTGGAGAACTGCGAGTACAGATTTTTCCAGCGTCCGGACGATGCCATCATCAGAGGTTACGATAAGAAGGCGGAGGCTGACCTTGCCACGCCGAACACCTTCATCTCCAACTTCGAGCCTTTGACTGCCGATGATGCGGAAGAGATGATGGAGGACGTGATAAACTTCGACAGGTTTACAAAGCCTATGAAGGATTTGATAAGGGAGGAAGCCGAGAAGAGGGACAGCAAGTATTTCGTTTCCTCTGCCAATCCGAGGTTGGTGAACGGCAAACCGTCCAAGAACGTTCGTTACCTTCAAACGCGTAACGACCTTATCAAACCGGAGGAAAAGTACATTGCGGAGGTGGGAATAAGGCTTGCAAGGAAGTTGAAGCCGAACGACCCTCTTTACATACCGGTCAATTCGGTGCTTCCGGGCAGAAGAAACAACAGAAAGGAAGAGGGAATACGTCCGTTGGCGGTTTACAACCCTATCCACTATCAGGAATTGCCGGAATTGTTCATGGATTTCATCTGTTCGCTTACCGGCAAGAGTCCTTCGACCACGGGTGCCGGCTCGGAGGGTGCTTTGACCAAGGGACCGTTCAATGCTCTTTGCTCGGTAACGGATTTGAACAATGCTTTGGTGTCGTTCATTCTCACGGGTTACGACGGCTTCACCACGCCTGCGGGATACATAGGAAGCAAATACAGGATAGACCATGATTTGAGCCTGTTGATACCGGAGTTGTGGGCAAGGCTCACACCGGAGGAAAGATCGCCGAAGTTCATGATTGCAAACGGATACTTGGAAAAGATAGAAGACTTCTCCTACGAGGGTCAGACGGTGAGGGCTTCCGTTCTCGGATACAGGATAACGAGCAAGTTCGTCATCAATTTCTTCGGAAGAGTGTTCGAGAACCCTAATGTGGTGTTCACCGACGAGATGTTGAAACCGGAGTTGCAGAGCATGGACGAGTATGTCGATGGTGTGAACAACATTGTCGAAAATCAAAAGAGGGTGGCTCAAATGTACTTCAACGACGGAAGCGTGGAGGCTGCGATAGAACCGTTGAAGGCTTTGCTGTATATAATGGTCAAGGGAGAGTACAAGGGTATGACTTTGTTGTCCGAGCAGTTCCGCAACATGTTCACAAGAGAGAGCGTGATGAACAGCGATTGGTATCAGGAGAGATTGCGAAACAAGCACGTGAACGACATAGCCTTGTGGCAGAGACACCAGAAGTACTTGATAGAGTTCTTGAAAAAGGGAGAAAACCTTACGGAGGAAAAGCAGGAGGAGATAAAGCAGAAATTGCAGATAGTATCGGACAAATTGTCCTACGTCAAGAGTCAGGAGTATTACGATATGCTTGTCGGCTCGATAGGTAAGGATAATTTGTTCAGAGGTTGATACCATTATTTTCTTTTTAGTTTGGGGAGAACAGGCGGCATTGCTGCCTTTCTCCTTTCTTTTGCGAAATCGCATTCTTGTTTTCGAGAGAAGAAGTTTGCCGACGAGGAGGCAGGAATGTGTATCCGATTGCTTCCGGACAGCGGTTCGGGAAGAGGAATCGGCGAAGCGGGCTTTCATTCGGAAGCATGTAACTTTTTCATTGCGGCAGACGTATGAGTATTGAATAAAAGAGAAATCACGATATGAAACTTTCACAGTTTAAGTACACTTTACCGACGGAGCTTATTGCCCAACACCCTTCCAAACAAAGGGACGAATCCAAGTTGTTGGTCGTTCACAGGGATACAGGTGAGTTCGAAGACAGGATTTTCAAAGATGTGTTGGATTACTTCGATGAGGGCGATTTGTTCGTCTTCAATGACACGAAAGTGTTTCCCGCACGTTTATACGGAACCAAGGAGAAGACCAATGCAAAGATTGAGGTCTTCCTGTTGAGAGAGATTAACGAGAACACCCGTCTTTGGGATATTCTGGTCGATCCGGCAAGAAAGATACGTATAGGCAACAAATTGTACTTCGGAGAGAACGATGAGTTGGTGGCAGAGGTAATCGACAACACCACTTCGAGAGGAAGAACCCTCAGGTTTTTATTCGACGGAACGAATGAGGAGTTTCATGCCATCTTGAAGAAATTGGGACACACTCCCCTACCCGACAGCTTGTTGCGTATGCGTGATTTGTCTCCGGAGGACGATTACAGGTATCAGACAATCTACGCAAAGCATGAGGGAGCCGTGGTTGCCCCTACGGCAGGTTTCCATTTTTCAAGAGAGGTCATAAAGAAGATGGAGATAAAGGGTGTGGAGTCGGCTTACATAACCCTTCACAGCGGATTGGGCAACTTCAGCCAGATAGAGGTCGAGGATTTGACGAAGCATAAGATGGCTTCCGAGCAGATGATTATAACGGAAGAAAACGCCGAACTTATAAACAAAGCCAAGGCGGAGGGCAGAAAAGTCTGCACCGTGGGAACGACTTCCATGAAAGCGGTAGAATCCGCTGCCATAATCTCGCACAAGGTGAAGGTTTACGACGGTTGGACGAACAAGTTCATCTTCCCGCCATACGACTTCGCAATAGCGGATGCAATGATTACCAACTTCCATGCACCATTGTCCTCCATGCTCATGATGGCTGCCGCATTCGGTGGTTACGAGCTTACGATGAAGGCATACAAATATGCGATAGAGAAGAAATACAAGTTCCTGACTTACGGTGATGCAATGCTCATCATATAAGAAGTACGTCATAATCGTTGCAGGCGGCAGCGGCAGAAGAATGCACGCCGCCAAGGAGAAGCAGTTCCTGCCTTTGGGAAACAGCGTAGTGCTTTTGGAAACCTTGAAAGCCGTTCACGAGGCAGTACCCGAAGCAAGGTTGATTGTGGTTCTCCCCGAGGGACGGTTCGACTTGTGGAGGTCGTTGTGCAGGGAGTACTCCTGCGACATAGAACACGAATTGGTCAAGGGCGGCAGCGAGAGGTTTTTCTCCGTCAGGGAAGCGGTGAACGCAATCGAAGAAAGAAAAGACGGAAACGCCCTTGTGGCAATTCATGACGGCGTTCGGCCGTTCGTGGATAAAGAGATATTCGACCGTTGTTTCGAGGCGGCTGAGGCAAGCGGTGCGGCGGTAACGTGCATAGACTGCACGGACTCGGTCAGATACGAAAATAAACCCTTGGAGCGTGCGAAAGTGAAACTCGTTCAAACGCCTCAATGCTTCGATGCGGCTCTTTTGAAGAGGGCATACAGCCAAGCATACGACCCCAAGTTCACGGACGATGCTTCGTTGGTGGAGAACATGGGCGTGAGCGTGAGTTTGTGCGAAGGGAAACGGGAGAACATAAAGTTGACCACCCCTCTCGATTTCATGATAGCGAAATGTTTGAAAGATGAAAGAAGAAATAGCGGAATTGTTCCGTAAGACATACGGCGAAATGCCCGATTGCTTCACCCCCATTGCCCCGCACGGCTCTTCGAGGACGTATTACAGGGTCGGCAACGCAAAGCACACCGTCGTGGCTGCTTATAATGCGGACGAGAAAGAGAACAGGGCTTTCGTGGATTTTGCCAAACAGTTGCGGCAAAGGGGCGTGAATGTTCCGAAAATAATGGCAGAGGACTTGAAGCACGGGATTTACTTGCAGGAGGACTTGGGCGACCGCACCTTGTTCGACTTCATCAAGACCGCAAGCCCCGAGGAAATCAGACAAACATATAAAAGGATTGTCCGTGAACTGCCCCGCTTGCAGATTACGGCGACAAAGGGCTTCGATTACACGAATGCCTATCCCCGAAAACGCTTCGATGCCCAAAGTATCCGATGGGATTTGAACTATTTCAAGTATTATTTCCTCAAACTCGCCGACATACCGTTCTCGGAAGACGAATTGGAAAGGGACTTCGACACCTTGACGCACTACCTCTTGGATACGGACACCTCGTTTTTCCTTTACAGAGACTTCCAATCCCGCAACATAATGCTCAAAGATGGAGAAATCTTCTTCATCGACTTTCAGGGAGCAAGGCAGGGTGCGTTGCAATACGACTTGGCTTCATTGCTCTACGACGCAAAGGCGGATTTGAGCGAAGAACTGCGAAAGGAGTTGCTGCAAACATACATGGAGGAGTTGAAAAAACTCATTCCCGTCGATGAACAGGAGTTTATCGACAGGTTCTACGCCTACGTGTATATACGTATTATGCAGGCAACAGGCTCATACGGTTACAGAGGTTGGTTTCAGCAAAAGGCGCACTTTCTTCAAAGCATTCCCTTTGCCCTCGACAACCTCTCACGTCTGCAAAACGCCAAACGCCTGAAACCGAACCTGCCATGCCTCGACAGGATTTTCGACCGAATGGTTTGCAACGAGAAACTGCGACAACTCGGCAGAGACAGTTACAAACTGACCATAGCCATAAAGAGTTTTTCCTACAAGAAAGGCTATCCTCACGACATAAGCGGCAACGGAGGAGGCTACATCTTCGACTGCCGTTGCCTGCCGAACCCGGGACGTTACGAACGATACAAGCAAATGACCGGAAAAGATGCCGAAGTCATCGCATTCTTGGAAAAAGAACCCGAAGCAGAGGAATTTTACGCCGCAGCGAAATCCTTGGTCATGCAAAGCATACGCCGATACAAGCAAAGACGCTTCACGAACCTCAGTGTATATTTCGGTTGCACAGGAGGCAGGCACAGAAGCGTTTACATGGCACAACGGCTTGCAACGGAGCTTCAAAAAGACGAAGAACTCGACGTGCAAGTCAGCCACGTAGAACAAAATGGATAAAAAAAGGCGAAAGGATATTGCAAATTCAAACAAAACAACTACCTTTGCAAGGTCAAAAAACAGAGTACAACAGAGTAACATAAAAACAACCAACAGCAATGAAAGTAAGAAATACAATTATTTCGGTCGTTCTCGGAGCAGGTGCCGTGGTTTTGGCAATCGTTCTGTACAACAGCATAATGCACCCTGTCAAATTCGACAGCGAGTACGACAAACGTTCGAATGAAGTAATCGTCAAATTGAAAGACATCCGCGTAATCGAAGAGACTTACAAGTCTGCAAAGGGCGAGTTCTGCGGAAACTTCGACAGTCTCATGGCTTTCATGGAAAACGGCGAAGTTCCTTTGGTTCAGAAGTTCGGTACCGTTCCCGATGACATGACGGAAGCGGAAGCATTGAAGCAGGGAATTTTGAAGAGAGACACAAGCTACGTCAACCCTACCGTGAAATTGTACAGTGAGAAGAAGTTGATTACCCCTAAGGAGAAATTGGCAGAGTTGAGATACATACCTTATTCCGAAAACGGAAAAGTTGAATTCAACCTCGAAGCGAAGAAGATAACCAAAAGCGGTATAGAAGTATCCGTATTCTTGGTTAACGCACCGATAGAGACATACACTTTCGGCATGGACAAACAAGACGTGATAAACCGCAAAGCCGAATTGGAAGATAAGAACAAATATGCCGGTTGGAAGGTCGGAGACTTGGATCAACCTATAACCGACGGAAACTGGGAATAAACAAACAGAAATAATGGGAACATATAATCTGACACAACTGCACAAGGTTGATTCCGATGTTGTTTCCTCGCAAACAAGATTGTCCATTTGCCTGCAAGCAAATGGATTTTCTTTTTCGCTGATCGAAGAAGGCAGCTGCAAACTCATGGCTGTGGGACACTTCGACTGCGATTTGTCGGGAACGATACCGGTAGTGATGAACACGGTAAGGGAATGCTTCTCCTCGATCGGGGTGAAGATGTTCCGCTTTGCGAAACTCAAAGTAATCTGCCAAACGGGTAAAAACGTCTGGATACCGTATAAACTATACGACAAGGCGAAAAACAAGGACTATATCAAAGCAACGATTACGCTTCACGAAAACGAGACCGTTCTTTCCGACGTAAGCGAAAAATTGGACGCCGTCAGCATATTCGCATACCCCATACACACATACAGCGGAGTGAAGATACTGATGAACAACGCCGAATTCTGTTCGCAACATCAGGTTTTGGCTGAATACGCCTACGATATATCCAAATTCTCGCAAAACGCCCTCATTCTGAACAAGAGAGGAAAGAGTTTCGATTTGGCATTGTTCAAAGGCAACAGCTTCACGATGAGCAACACCATCATCTGCGACACAACGACAGACCTGATTTACAACCTCTTGTTCATCTTGCAGCAAACCGAAGTGGACACCGAGGCAGTGAAGCTCCTTTTGACCGGCGATGATTACGAAAGAGAAGAATTGCAAATGCTCAGACGCTACGTCAAAGACGTCGCCTACGCCAACCCGATGGAGAACATAAAAGCAGGCATGGAATTCGACGAAGTCAACCTGCAAAACTATTTCTTGGTTATAGCATAAGAATGAGAATAATAGCAGGAGACCTCAGAGGCAGACGCCTCTACCCGCCGACCAATCTGCCCGTACGTCCGACCACGGACATGGCAAGAGAAGCCCTCTTCAACATTCTTCGCAACAGAGTAGAGTTCGAACAAGTCGATGTCTTGGATTTGTTCAGCGGCACGGGAGCCGTCAGCTTCGAATTCATATCCCGCGGAGCAAGACAGGTAACCGCCATAGACCAAAACCCCAAATGCGTGGACTTTCAGCGACAAACGGCAGAGAAATTCGGCGTAAACAACCTCTTTCCTCTGAGAATGGACGTCTTCAACTTCTTGGGCAGGAGCAAACAACGCTTCGGAGTCGTCTTTGCGGACCCTCCGTATGAGTTGAAGCAATTCGACCTCATACCGGAACTCGTTCTGCCCGCCTTTCTCAAACCCGGCGGCTTGTTCATCTTGGAACACAGTGCCCAACACAAATTCGACACCAACCCTTTCTTCATCGAGCAAAGACATTACGGCAAAGTCAATTTCAGTTTCTTCCGAACCGAAGAGGAATGAGCCGCAAGCACGATACGAAAGAAAGATAACCCGAACAACAACACTGAAACAATGCAAAAGAAAGTAATATGTATAGGCAATGCCTTGGTCGATAAGGTATGCCTTTTGGAAAACGACGAACTCTTGCGGGAGGAGAACCTTCCCAAAGGCAGCATGCAACTTATCGATGCGAAGGAAAGCCTGCGATTGCAGGAGAAAACGCAACACCTTCAAAGCCGCCGAACCACCGGAGGCTCGGCAGCCAACACCGCAATCGGCACAGCCAACATGGGAACGCCCACGGCATACATCGGAATGGTCGGAGAAGACGAATTGGGAACGTTCTACATCGACGGCATGAAGCAGAACAACATCACCCCACGCATATTCCGCACAGCGGACAGCCGAACCGGACTTGCCCTTGCCCTTGTCAGCCCCGACGGAGAACGCACCTTCGCCACCAACCTCGGAGCCGCCCTCACCCTTTCGGATAAGAACATAGACGAAAGCCTCTTCGCCGGATACGATTACCTGCACATAGAAGGCTACCTGATAAGCAACCGTCCTCTTTTCCGCAAGATAATGCAGGCAGGTCGTCAGGCACAATGCAAGATAAGCATAGACCTCGCCTCCTACAACGTCGTTGAAGAGAACCTGCAATTCCTCAAAGAAGCATGCCGAGGCATTTCCATCATCTTCGCAAACGAAGAAGAAGCCAAGGCCTTCACAGGCAAGGAAGCCGAAGAAGCCCTCGAAGAAATAGCAGTATACGCCGACACGGCAGTCGTGAAAATCGGAGCCAAAGGCTCATTGATAAAACACCGTGGCGAAACCTTCCGAATATGCGAAAGCAAACGCAACAAGATAGACACCACGGGAGCGGGCGACATGTATGCAGGCGGATTTCTCGCCGCCCTGTGCCAAGGCAAAGACCCTTTGCAATGCGGCAAAACGGGCAGCATTCTGGCAGGCAACGTGATTGAAGTGATGGGAACTGCAATGGACGCAGAACGCTGGCAGAAAATAAAAGCCGAAGTCAGAGACATCTGAGCGAACACCCCGTTCGACATGACGTTTTCCCTACGGAAAATCAGCTGTTTGCAATCAAAAGAACGAAACATGCGAAAAAAAAGCGTACAAAGCCTTGCACATTAGTGAAAAAGTCGTACCTTTGCAATCGCAAACAACAACGGCCACGTAGCTTAACTGAATAGAGTCCCTGATTACGGCTCAGGAGGTTGCAGGTTTGAATCCTGCCGTGGTCACAAAGGCAATTCCTTCGGGGGTTGCCTTTTTTGTTTTCACACCCCTTGCCCTCCCCTTTTGCAGTCGGTCAAACAAGCTCCGCAAACACTTGCACACAACGCAACGTTCCCCAAAAGAGAGAAGCACTCATGCAGTCGGTAAATAAAAAAAGAAATCACGTTCCCCTTAAAAGAAAAACGCACAGAACAAACCGTGCGTTCGTTTCAACCTCTTTTCATTGAAGCAGAACAGACCATGCGGCTTTAATCACCCCGGCGAGTAAAACCGACAACCTTACCGTCTTTGAAGAACACGGCACTGTCTTTGGTATAGTGAACAATAGAGTCGTAGGGGCTGCTCTTATCTTCAATTACATCCGTTTGCAGAAAAGAGCGTTCTCTCTCCTTCTTCTTATTCTGCCTGTTGCTGCAAGTCCAAATCAAACCTATCGTACCGAGAATAAATACTATTGTCGATAAGTAGGACATTACTTTCTTTCGATTACTCATTCTGCCGAAATATATTCAATGTCAATATAATGCTTTTGCAAAGGTAGAAAATATATTCGGAATACGAAAGACCATCGCACTTTTAATCCTCGCCCCAGCCGACAGAACTTACCCATGTAGCTTGAGAAGAGGAAAATCGTTGCGAAGTCTGTTTGCCGATAGCGAACGGGCGAAAGGGAAAATTCTTTCTTCCGTTCGTTTTTCTGCGGTGGCGGTTCGTGAAATCGTGTGCGGCATGGAGAGTTTCAAGGGGTGGAGAATTATAAGGGAGCTTATCTCTCCTGCCCGCTCTCGGGAGTGTAATCTTGATTGACGGCTTGCAAAAAGAAGCGAGCCTGCGAAGTATTCCACTCGCAGGCTCGGTTTATCCATCTGAGTTTCGGATTGTTTTAATCCCTCCTTAATTCATTGCTTTTTCTTATGCGTTCGGTTTATCGTGCCTCCTCGCTGTTGCAGTCGAAGCACTCGTAACCGCCGAAGAAATCGCCTTTGACACATTTGTGTTCGTATCCGCACTCTATTATTGCGTCCGTCAGCACATTTCTGCTGTAAAGAAGAAAGGCTATGTAGCCCAACGCAAGCAATAACATCACCAATGTACAGTAGTAAGACACCTTGTAATACTTTTCTTTGTCTTTCACTTTCATATTCTTATTTTATTCATGATTTATTTCTTGTTTTCTTCTTCCTTCGGTTGTGCTTCCGCATTGCTTTCTTCAACGATGTAAAGAGGTCGGTTGCGGACATCGTTGTTTATTCTGGCTATGTACTCCCCTATTATGCCTATGGTTATGAGTTGCACGCCGCCTATGAACAACACGCTCAATATGAGCGAGGTCCAACCGGTGATGGTGTTGTTGAAACAGAAGTGTGCCACAAGGGCATAGATGAGGGCAAGAAGGGAAACGATTGCCGAGAAGATGCCTATGCTCGAAGCTATCTTCAAGGGCTTGTCCGAAAATGCCGTTATGCCGTCGAGGGCAAAGCGAAGCATCTTTTTGAGCGGGTAATTCGTCGTGCCGTATATGCGGGCGTCCCTGTGATAATCGACAAAGGTTTGTTTGTATCCTATCCACGATATTTGTCCGCGGAGGTACTTGGACTTCTCCGGCATGTTCCGCAGGTGCTTCACTATGACTTTGTCTATTAGGCGGAAGTCTCCCACATCCACGGGTATGTCTATGCTGGTCATGGAAGCCAGAATACGGTAGAACATCTTGGCTGTGAACTTCTTGAACCATGTTTCGCCATCTCGCGAGGTTCTTCTCGCATAAACGACCTTATAACCCTCCTTGTACTTCTCGTACATCTGCTCTATGAGTTCGGGCGGGTCTTGCAAATCGCCGTCGATTATCACAACCGCATCGCCTTGGCATACGTCCAAGCCCGCACTCACCGCTATCTGGTGTCCGAAGTTACGTGAGAAGCTCACATACTTCACATGCTTGTCCTTATCCGCCAATGCCTTTATGCGAAGGAGCGTCTCGTCCCTGCTGCAATCGTTGACGTATATAATCTCATAGTCGTCGCTTATCTTGGAAAGAACCTTCGACATTCTTTCGTACATCAATCCGACGTTCTCCTGCTCGTTATAGCTCGGTATGATTGCCGATATTTTCATTCTCTTTCGGTTTTAAGGATTTTATATAATATATATGACTTGGGGGAGTAGCGTCTGTTTCCTCCACAAAATAGTTTTGCAATATCTTTTCCTCATTGCCCCAATCGTTCACTTGAACATAGTCCCCCTCCTGCAATTCCGACAAATCCTTTTCGTTCAAGCGGACTCCGCTTCGCTCCATGAGGTAATAGTAAAAGACATACAACTGTCTTTTCTCGTTTTTCAAACAGCATATCTCCTTGTACGGCATGTTGGTTCTTCTCTCCGCTACCCTTCTCATGAGATCCACGCGGGCATTATCCTCTTTCAGGTATTTGTTCGTTACTTCGCACTCGATGTTTTGTCGGACAATCTGCGAGTAAGGGAAGCAGAAAACGACCGCCGCCCCCATGAAGCACAGGGAGGAGAAAAGAACTCTGTTCTTTGCCTTTTCGGAAATCTTTCGTTCGGCAATCAGGTGCAGCCTTTCGAAGCACAGACCGATTACCGCAGCCAAAGCCGGAATTGCGGGCAGAGAATACCATTCCAACTTGGTCTTTGCAACGGAGATGATGACCAAATACACCACTGCAACAAGCCCGCAGTACAGGTTTGCCTGCCGCAGGTTTTTCTCCTTGGTGAAGAAGTTCGTTATCAATGCAATCGGGAAAAGCCAAAAGAAATAAGAGAATTGTTCCACTCTCAACATATCCAAATAGTAAGAGGCTTTTTGATTATGTTCCTCTATGACGGTGAAGAACCTGCCCCCTATTTCGTTATTCCATACCGCTTGCAGATAGCCTCCCGAAGCAAGCTCCCGACTTATGTAGAAACCGCCGACAAGGAGCAAGAAGATACCCATGCCGATGTAGGTTATCGGTTGTCGCAAACAGCGTAGCAATTCCCTCCTGCACAGCAGGAACAGCACGATTCCGGCGAGGGGCATCATGGCTTGCACGCCTTTCGTCAACACTCCCAAGGAAAGGCAGAGTGAAAAGAAAATCCAATCCCTCTTTCTGCCGAAGAGGTGATACAAATAGAAGAAACCGCAGTAGAGGACGCAAAACAAGGTCATCAGACTATCGTAGTCCCCGCTCCTGCCGAAGTGGTACGTTAGCAGGCCTTTGCTGCAAATCAATATCATTGCGGAATAAAAGCCGGCAAGCGGTCTTTTCACTTTTGCGAAAAAGCAGAACAAGGCGACAGACGAAAGGAACAGTGCCATCGCACTCGGCAGACGTACAGCCAAAAGCCCTACGCCGAACACCTTCATGCCGAGGGCTTGCAACCAAAGGAGCAAAGGCGGCTTCGTGTTCCACAAATCCGCCTTATATTCAAACGTACTCACCAAGTAATTGCCGCTTTCATACATCTCGTATGCCGAAACCGCCAGACGACTCTCGTCCCACTCCCTGAGAGGTTGCGAGGCAAGCCTCGGAAAGATTGCGAAAACGGCAGCAATCACCACAACGACAAAGAGAACGACCTCTCTTCTGCTCTTGAACATGCTGTCTCGGAATTACATCAGAGGTTCTCTCTTATGATGTTGGTTATATCCTCCATTATCACGTTTGCCAAATGGTCTGCCGTGGTCAGGGAATCGCTCTCGGAGTAGATGCGTATGATAGGCTCGGTGTTGCTCTTCCTCAAATGCACCCATTGCTTGTCGAAGATTATCTTCACGCCGTCCACCGTGCTGACATCGTAATTGGCATACTTCTCCGCCATCTTGGCAAGTATGTCATCGACGTTCATATCGGGCGTAAGCTCCATTTTGTTCTTCGATATGACGTAATCCGGATAGCCGTCCCTCAAATCGGAACACTTCTTGCCGCTCTTGGCAAGGTGGCTCAAAAACAAGGCTATGCCCACCAAGGCATCTCTTCCGTAATGCAATGCGGGGTAAATCACTCCTCCGTTGCCCTCTCCCCCAATCACCGCATTCTTCTCCTTCATCTTCTCAACCACATTAACCTCTCCGACAGCGGAGGCAAAGTACTGTTGTCCTTTGGCTTCGGTTATGTCTCTTAAAGCCATGGTCGAAGACATGTTCGACACCGTTGCACCCGGCGTATGTGCCAACACGTAGTCCGCCACCGCCACCAAGGTGTATTCCTCCACGAAAGGCTTGCCCGTTTCGCACACTATCGCCAACCTGTCCACATCGGGATCAACCACAAAGCCCACATCGCAACCCTGCTTCACCACCTCCTCGCAAATCTGCGATATATTCTCAGGAAGCGGTTCGGGATTGTGAGGAAACCTTCCCGTAGGCTCCGCATTCAAAGCCACCACCTGCTGCACTCCCAAGGCGTTCAACAACTTGGTCAACACCAATCCGCCCGTCGAACATACGGCATCGTACGCCACCTTCAACTTCGCATTCCTTATCGCCTCCACATCGACCAAATCCAACGCCAAGACCTTTTCTATGTGTCGGTCGATTGTCGTGGAATCCACCGTATGACTGCCCAACTTCTCCACCTCCGCAAAGGTGAAATCCTCCATGGCAGCAAGCTCCAACACTCTGCGACCCTCCGAGGCCGAAATGAACTCACCCTTTGCGTTAAGGAACTTCAAAGCATTCCATTGCATAGGATTATGACTTGCCGTCAGAATAATTCCCGCATCGGCTCCCTTATCCGTCACAGCCATCTCCACCGTCGGAGTGGTGGACAATCCCGTGTCTATCACATCCACGCCCATACCCATGAGCGTACCCACAACCAAATGCGAAACCATCTCGCCCGAAATCCTCGCATCCCTGCCGAGAACCATCGTTATCTTGTCCTTCTTGTACGACTCCTTGATGAAAGCAGCAAAAGCGGAAACGAATTTAACCGTGTCGATAGGTGTCAAACCCTCGGAGGCCCTACCGCCTATCGTACCTCTGAAACCCGAAATAGATTTAATCAGTGCCATATCTCTTTATTATATTTTCGTGCAAAGATAGTGTTTTCTTCAAACAAAAGAAGCCTTTACGCACAAAAAAAGCACATGCTCACCCACCCCCGCAACCTGCACCGAAAAACGTTCTCCGAAACATGAAATCAGCACACCTTTTCAAAAACACCCTACTTTACTGAATTACAAAGCAATCAAGCGAAACATTCAGCAATTCGGCGGAATTTCATCCGGCAATTCGGCGGAATTTCATTCGGCAATTCGGCGGGAAAATCGACTGCTGATATATCTCTACAAATCATGCAAGGAAGGTCAGCCTGTTTGGTGAGGTTCGTTTGCCGAACGGATTTTTTGAATGGGCGGTTCGTTTTTGTCTTTCGGCGATTCACGGGGTGTCGGCGGGGTGAAAAACGCGGGTATTCTTTGTTCGGGTTTCATCGTTTTTCGTCCGCTTCATTCAAGTTCGTTCAACTTCATTCAGGGATTTGGAGGCAGGGAAATATGGTTGTAATTTTGCTCTCGGAAACAAGAAAAGAGGTTGCAACGCTTGGAAGTTCCAAATTAAAGTTTTTGTTTAATTCAAATTTTATTGTACTATGGCTATCAAGTATGTAAAAGTAAAAAGGCTCATCAGCGTGGGCAGAAATCCGGGTGAGAAGTTCCTTGCCCGTTTGTTCAGAGGTCAGGACGTGCTTATCGACCAAATCGCAAGCGACATTGCGGAATCGACCACGGTTTCGTATCCCGATGTGTTGGCTTGCCTGAAAGCGATGGAAATCCATGTTTCCAAGTATGTGCTTTCGGGTCAGGCGGTGAAGTTCGGCTTGTTGGGTTCCTTCATTCCGGCTATTTCCGCCAAGGCGGTGGATAGTGCGGATGCCGTAACGGCAGAAACCATTCGCCACACTCGTTGCCGCTTCTATCCTTCTGCGGATTTCATGAAGTCTCTGGCGAAAAGCAAGTATGAGCTTGCCGATTTGGAGGTCAACGGTCTGCAACAATAGACGACGGACGGTTCTTTTCGGCACGGGAGGTTGGAAGCCTCCCGTTTTTTTGTGCTTTCTCTCCTCTTTTCTTCCCGATTAAAGGTCTGGTTTCGGTTTTTCATTGTTGTCGGATTCATCAAGACGTTGCTTGTATTGTTGTCTGTATTTCTGTCTTCTACGATGTTCTGCTTCAATCTTTGCTTTATACTCTTCTATGCGTCTTTCGGTTTCCATTTCTTTTGCTTCCCATTCCCGCTTTATGTCCTCGGAGGTCATCTTAGGCACGAACAGCACTCTGTCATGCCGGTCGAATATGTCCGTACAAAGACGGTAAACATTCGTCCGTTCTTCGTTCTCGCTTTGTTTGCAGAAGCCTTTCGGCGTGGAGGGTATGTTGGAGGGTTTTATCCTTGTGCCGAAGACGTTATTGAAATTTCCTGCCGTCATTCGGAGTATATAGCTCAAACGACCCAACTCGGCATTGTTCAAGAGGGGCTTTCCGTTCTCTTCGTTGGGCTTGTTCTTCTGCATTCCGAGGCATCGTTTGCCGGTCTGCAAAACTTTCTGCCACCACGCAGGGGGATATTTCACGTAGAAGTACCTGTCGAATACTTCCCGTGTCAAATCCTGCACGAGACCTGCGTCCCATTCCGTTTCTTGCGAGCTTCGCTCCCTTGCCAAGTCCTCCATGGTTTTGCAAACCCTTTGTCATATTATGAATTTCTATCGTTTTTTCTACCTGCAAACGATTAACCTGCAACACGAAAAGCATTTCCGAGGCTTCTTTCTGCCTCCGATTTTTCTATGCTTTGCCCAACAACGGTTACACGACCGGATTGCAAATTTAATAACAATATTTCTCCTTTGAAAATCCTAATCGGAAAAAATCCGGTTCGTCGATGAAAATTTCCATTCCGACACCTCATCCGATGCTTTACCTGTTTCCGAAAAAGGATTTGGAGAACAGGGCATTAAGCCTCTATCTTTGCAGCATCGAAACTCGAAACGGAGCAATCCGAAGGTTTGAATTTCGATTGTTTTTTACGAAAAGATTAACGACAATGGCTATCACGAATACTTCAAGCCCTTTACAAACCACAAGCATGCGGGAACTGTTGGAAAATCCGGCGGAGAGGCAACCCGTATTGGTCGAACCTCTCTTTCCGCAATGCGGTCTGGGTGCCGTCATCGGCAGCAGCGACTGCGGCAAAAGCACCCTGCTGCGACAACTCGCCGCCTGTGTGGCATGCGGACGGGACTTCCTTCTCTGGAAGACTTTTCCCGTTCACAAGAGGGTACTGTACGTCTCTACGGAGGACGACAGCGGTGCGATGAGCGAGCTGCTCAAACGCCAGAACAAGGCATGGCAACTCTCAAAGGAGGAAGCCGAGAGGGTGGAATTCCTCTTCTCCTGCGATTGCATTGCCGAAAAGGTGGAAGCATGCCTTGTTGCAAAGCCTGTCGATTTGGTCATCATAGACACCTTCGGCGATATATGCAAGGACGACATCTCCCAAAGCAACAATATCCGCAATCTGCTCAACCTCTTTGCCGACACGGCTCGTCGCCACGGCTGTTTCATCTTGTTCGCCCACCATATCCGCAAAACGGGAGAGAACACCGCTCCATCGAAGCTCAACGCCCTCGGTTCGCAGGCCTTTGAAGCCAAAATGCGTGTGCTTATCGAACTGCGACGCAGCAAGAGAACCAAGAACCTTCTCCACCTCTGCATCGTCAAAGGCAACTACCTCCCCAACGACTACAAACAACAATCCTTCGACCTGCAAACCGACTCCGACATGAACTTCACCGCAACCGGCGGACGAACGGAACTATCGGAAATCAACTCTTATCTTCCTGTGATACCCCCTGTAAACGAAGAGCAACTCGCACTCATGCAACAAAAGGAGAAAGATAAAGAAACCATCATCAAACTCTACAAGCAGGGAAAAAGCATACGCGAAATATCGGAGCTTGTCCCGCAAAGCAAATCCACCGTGCAACGAATCATCAAATCCGAAAATGAAGCATAAATCCCCAACTGTCCCGTCCCATGTCCCACCCATATATAGGATATGGGTGGGACATGGGACGGGACAAGGGATATGCGGGACAAAGAATATGAACCTGATAGAAAACACCAAAAACGCAAATAATCATGAACGAAATGAATGAAATGAAACGCCGCTTCATGGAGGCGGAACAGGAAGAGAAGGAATTATTCCGTCGTTTGAATGCGGGCGACGAGGACTATCCGTGCTTCTTCACCGAGGAGGTATTGGACATGCTGGGTATTTCGCAACCCACTCTCTACCGCATACGTCGCCGTCTGAATGCCGAACGTCCGGAGCATGCGTCCCACCTCTCCAAGTTCGGGACAAGGGCATGGAAAAACCGTTATTCCGCTCGGGAAATCAGAGAAATAAAGGCTTACATAAAGGAGAAAAACACTTATCGTTCACCATTGGAAAATCACAGGGAGGAGGGGTAAAAGAAATGGGAAGGAACGTCTTGTCTTGTGTCTGATTAAATTGTTCTTGTTCCTCCCCGAGATGCTAAAACTAATTAATCCCTATCTCACGATAGGTAGTGCAAAGTTAGAAATTTCCAACGATACCGACAGCATGGCAACAGCAAAAAATTCAAATACGACTTATCGCTACCGCTACTCCTTGGACAGGAGCAGCCGCAAATTCATCTGTCCGCAATGCGGAAAGAGAACTTTCGTAAGGTATTGGGACAACCTCCTCGGGACGTATCTTGCGGACGAGAGGGCGGGCAAATGCGACAGGAGCATAAAATGTGCCTATCATCTGCCGCCGAGAGCCTTGGGATACCGCAACGGCAACCTGCCGTCCGACCGTCTGCCTCATCTGCAAAGCAATCCCGACCCGCAGGCTCCGCATACTTTGGAGATGGACACCGCTCCTTTTTTCCGTCATCACAGGGAAAACGATTTCTATCGCTTTCTGCTCACCCTTCCGGTGGAAAGAGAACGCTTGGAGGAGGTCTGCCGTCTTTATGACCTCGGCTCGACACGCAGCGGAGGTGTCATCTATTGGCAGAAAGACCTCGACGGCAAGGTGAGAACGGGAAAGATAATGCACTACGACCCTCTCAGCGGCAAAAGAGACAAGAGCCGTCCTCCGCAGTGGGCACACAGGAAAGTTTCCACTCCTGCTTCATGGACATTGCGGCAATGCCTCTTCGGCACGCAGCTGTTGAGAGAGGACAGGGAGCGGAAAGTCGCCGTGGTGGAAAGCGAGAAGACTGCCGTTCTGCTCAGCCTCTTCGACCGCAGCCGCTTGTGGACGGCATGCGGAGGGAAGATGAACCTGAGAGAGGAGATGATTGCCTACATAGAGCGAAACGAAATAGAACTCTACCCCGACCTCGATGCCGTTGCCTTTTGGCAGAGCCGCCTGCCCCGTCTGCAACGCCTCACGGGCAAAACCCTCCGCATCGTCCCATGGTGGGACTGCCCCGCAAGCCGCCTCCGAGCCTTCTCTCCCCTCCCACCCACCGCCGACCCTGCCGACCTGCTCCTGCAAAGACTGAAAGGGAGGAAACAAAAAGCGTGAAGAGGGAAATCGGGAATTATTCGGCTGTATTGAGTTTTGCTTCCAATTCTTCTATGGTAGGGATTGTTCCTTCTACTTTTTCGGGATAGAATTTTTCGAGTTCGTATTCGGAAATTCCTATCGGCTGACTGCTCGATTCGAGGGCGTATTGTGCTTGTATGCGGTCTTTTTCCTTGCATATAAGCAAGCCTATGGTGGGGTTGTCTCTTCCTGCTTTACGCAGGGTATGATTGCATGCTACCACATAGCCGCCTAATTGACCTACATCTGCAAAAGCAAATGCGCCTATCTTTACTTCTATGACCACGTAACACGAAAGCGTAAGATTATAGAAAAGCAAATCGATGAAGTTTTCCTTTTCTCCGATTTGCAACCTATACTCCTTGCCAACGTATGCAAATCCCGTACCCAATTCAGTAAGAAATCGGGTGATATTGTCGAGTAAGGCGTTTTTAAGAACTGCTTCATTGTATGGCTTTGTTACTCCGGCAAACCCGAAACAGTAAGGGTCTTTGGTGAGTTCCTGTGCAAGGCAGCTGTCAACAGCCGGCAAGGTATGCTTGAAGTTTGTCAATGCTTTACCTTGACGTTCAAACAAATCGGTATCAATAAAATTATGAAGCATATTCCGGCTCCACCCGTTTTCCACCGTTTGATGCACATAGAACAAAGCCTTTTGCGGCTCTTTCAGGAATTTATCCATTATCAATTTGTGATGTCCCCAAGGCAGTGCGAATATATCCCTTTCCATTTGCTCCCTAAGTTGGGGAGTAATCTGCCAAACGGCTTGGGTAATCGTACTTTCGGATTTGTCTTCCGATTGCTCCCCGGGTTGGGGAGTAATTTCGCAATAAGAATGGTACAAGCGATAGAAGTTTTTCATGTACAAGAGGTTGGTCGGCGAGAAACATGCTGCATCAGGGTTGACTTCTTTCAAATCCCTGCTCAAATTCGCCATGAATTTACTTCCCCAACGGCTTTCTGCTTTGAGTATGACGATGTCTCTTCCCAAGCTCCAATAGAATTTAAGCATTGTATCATTCACCGCCACGGCTGCTTTTATTCGGCTACGACGGTAACGCTTGCAAAGGTCTTTCAGCCAATGCGAATATTCGCTGTCCAATATGTTGATTGTGGTAGTCATCAATGATTTTTCGTTGCAATTTATCGTGCAAATGTAGCAAATTATATTCTATGGCAGGGAGGATAAGTACCAATTATCGAAAGTCATCTCCTGTCCGACGGGAATAGTGTGCAGTAGAGGCATAACTCTTCCGAAGCGGAGAGATAAATTGCCGAAGGATATAGGGTGAGGGGGTCGGTGCGGGTTGTGAAAAGGAAAGCCCCTGTCGATTGTGTCGGCAGGGACTCGGTTTGTGTGTTTATTTCTTTACTCTGTCATAGGTCGGTTATTCGACAAATCGAAAAATACCGTCCTTTGTCATGACTTTTTCATTTTCTCTATCCACTTCATCAAAAAGGCGTACAGAAAGCCTGATACAATACCGCTTAGCAGGGTGGTAAGGTTGTATGATGAAGTATCCCACTTCCGGTCGAAAAGGAATGAGACAAGGGGATAAATTGCCCAAAAGATTATTCCGAAGGAAAGGGCTTGGATTATTATTTTTTTCATAGTTGCGTTTATGTATGTGTTCGTCTCGATATAAAAAGAGAGGACACTCATAGTAATGCCATGGGCTTTAACGAGAGCGTCCTTTCTTCGTCATTCTACTTGTGTATTACACTTGTTTACTTGGTCGTCGGTAGTATTTGACGGGCTGCGGTTTTTGGGTTGTTGATTGTGTCGCAACCGTTGACGCAACCGCCGGGGCATGACATGACTTCGATGAAGTTGCCCGGGCATTTTCCGTCCTTGGCGTATTGTTTCAACTGACGGATTACTTGTTTGTTCAAGCCGTCTATGATTACTTCCTTGATTACGTTAGGGTCCGGTGCGGTGGCTTTGACGGAGGCTGTTACGCCGTTTATCATGGCGAAACCTCTGCCGTGTCCTGCTATGTTCGGATCCAAGACGGTCGGTTCAAGGCTTTCCAAGTCCATGTCGGTGGCTTTGAAGAGGGCTTCCAATTCTTCGTAACTTATGACGTAGTCAACGATGTCTTTGTAAAGGTAGCTTTCGCTTCTTTTGCCGACGCATGGTGCGACCATGACGGTAACGGCATCGGGGTCTTGTGCCTTGACGTGCTTTGCGGTGTAAACCATAGGGGAATAGGTCGTGGAGACGAATTGTTGCATTTCCGGAATGTGTTTACGCACGAGGTTCATCCAGCTCGGACAGCATGAGGTTGTCATGAACGGTGCTCCTTCGCCCATTCTTTCTATGAATTCTTCTCTCTCGTTGTCGGTGGTTATGTTTGCTCCCAATGCTACTTCGACTACGTCGGAGAAGCCGAGTTTCTTTATGCCCGTGAGTACTTTTCCGTATTCGGTTTTGAATTGTCCGCCCAATGACGGTGCCACCATGGCTACGACTTTCTTGCCGGCTTTGATGTCGCGGAAGATGTCTATCATGAAGGTTTTCTCGAAGATTGCTCCGAACGGACATGCGACCATACATTTGCCGCAATAGATGCATTTCTCGGGGTCGATGTGCTCTACGCCGTATTCGTCCTTGGTGATTGCTCCGACAGGGCAGGCTTCTTCACACGGCACAGGTTGGTATATGATTGCATGGTATGGACATGCTTCCTTGCACATTCCGCAGCTTACGCACTTATCGGGGTCGATGTGTGCTTGCTCGCCAACGGTGATTGCGCCTTTCTTGCAGGCGTAGGTGCATGGTCTTGCCACGCAGGCACGGCATAGGTTGGTTACTATGTAGTTGGTCTTTACGCATGAGGAGCAGGCTTCGTCCACCACGGTCATCATGACCGGTGTCTTGTCTGTCGTCTCTCTCAGCTTCACATAGTGCGAAAGGTTGTCCAATTCGTCTTTTTCATCATAGACATTGAAGCCCAAGAGTGCCATCACTTTGTATTTGACAACGGCTCTTTCCTTATGCACACAGCAACGTAGGGTGGCTCCGTGCTTCTTCGGCCTCATCTCCAAAGGGAGTCTGTCTATTTTCTCTTCCAATTCGTCGTTTACGATAAGACGTGCCAAACGCGTCAATATCTCTCTGCGAATTTCTACTGCATTGTTGATTGCCATTATGTATTTTGTTTTGTTTATGGTTCTTCGTTCCTTATTTCCTTTCCAAATCGAGTTGCTTGCGGATTTCGTTCAGCAATTTGTCTTCGGTGCATTCTTCTATTACCACGTCTTCCACTTTTACGTAGGGCGGTTTAGCCACTCCTTCGTGTTCATGGCAGCCCAAGCAGGCGGAGCCGATGATTTCGACTTTGTCTTTGAGTTCGGCGGGCAGGTTCTTTTTCATCTTTGCCAGCTTATGTCCTCCTGCTATGTAACAGTATGTTCCTACACAAATTCTTACCTTTAACATATCTCACTTGGTATTGTTCTGGTTCTTGCTTTCCCCTCTGTCTTACCCTTCTTTATCTACAAACGTTTTATTCTTACTTCTTTTCCATGTTGTTTTTCGAGCGTATATGCCATGTTTTCGACCAAATCCTGCCTGTCTGCCAACAGACCGGCGAGGCTCGGGCTTCTATGTGCCGGGTTGGTTTTCGTTCCGACCAACAGGTCTATCTCCTCTGCCTCTTTTATCATTCGATATATCTCCCATGCGGCTCCTTCATGACAGCTTTCGTCTTGCGGGTTCTCTCTCAGCAGTTCTGTCAGGGCTCGGAGCGTTATCACGCCTTCGGTTACGAGGTCTGTGCCTTTCATGCGTGCCATCGGCGGCAGTCCTGCTTTCATGCTGTCGAGGTCGATGGTCAGTTCTTCATTCCATTCTCTCGAAAGGATTTGCGAGGTCGTTCCTCCGCATACGATTTTCTTTCCTCTGTATAAACGCACTTGCTCCGCCATCTGTTTATCTTCGTTCTCGTAAAAAGGTGCTCCAGTGCAAATGAGCAGTCTTTTGCTTTCGTTATGCTTCTTACTCGTTTGCATCGGCGGAATCTTTGCTTCGGGAAATTTCGTGTTCGAGTTTTTCTTCGAGAAGGTTAATCAAAACGGCTTTGCTTACATGGGTGTAAGTCTCGCCGCCTATGACGACGACAGGACCTTTGTCGCACTGCTTCGTACAGAGTTGTCCTTTGGTGGTAATCACGGCTTTCAGGTTGTTTACCTTCAAGTACTCTTGCACGAAGTCGAGGTTGTTCTTGTTACCCTTTGCAAAGCATGAGCTGCCTACACAAATTTTGATTTCGATTTTTCCTTCCATAATCGCAGTGCTTTTCGTTACTAATCTGCAATCAGTTTTTTGTATTTCATTCGCTTGGGTGCGGTATCTCCCAAACGCTTTCTTTTGTTTTCTTCGTATTCGGAGTAGGAGCCTTCGAAGAAGTAAACCTGCGAATTGCCTTCAAAGGCGAGTATGTGTGTGGCTATCCTGTCCAAGAACCAACGGTCGTGGGAGATTACCACGGCACAGCCTGCGAAGTCTTCCAATCCTTCTTCCAAGGCTCTCAACGTGTTCACGTCTATGTCGTTCGTCGGCTCGTCCAAAAGCAATACGTTCGCTTCGCTTTTCAGTGTCATTGCCAAGTGAAGGCGGTTTCTTTCACCGCCCGAAAGGACGCCGGTCTTCTTGCTTTGATCCGTTCCCGAGAAATTGAAGCGTGAGACGTAGGCTCTGGAATTGACCAATCTGCCTCCGAGGGATATTTGCTCGTTTCCTGCGGAGATGGTTTCCCAAACGCTCTTTTCGGGGTCTATGTCTTGGTGTTGCTGGTCGATATAGCCTATTTTGACCGTCGGACCGGTCTCGAAACTGCCGCTGTCCGGCTTTTCCAATCCCATTATCATGCGGAACAAAGTGGTCTTTCCTGCGCCGTTCGCTCCTATCACGCCGACTATGCCGGCAGGCGGCAGGGAAAAGTTCAGGTGTTCGAACAAGAGTTTGTTGCCGTATGCCTTCGATACGTCCTTCACCTCTATGACCTTGTCTCCGAGCCTTGGTCCGTTCGGTATGAATATCTCCAATTTTTCTTCTTTCTCCTTCACGTCCTCGCTCATCATCTTTTCGTATGATGACAAACGGGCTTTGCCCTTCGCCTGACGTGCCTTGGGACTCATCTTAACCCACTCCAATTCTCTTTGCAGGGTTTTCTTTCGCTTGCTTTCCTGTTTCTCTTCCATGGAAAGGCGTTTCGTTTTCTGCTCTAACCAAGAGGAATAATTGCCTTCCCAAGGTATTCCCTCGCCTCGGTCGAGTTCCAATATCCAGCCTGCGACGTGGTCGAGGAAGTAACGGTCGTGCGTCACGGCTATGACGGTGCCTTTGTATTGCTGCAAATGTTGCTCCAACCATTCTATGCTCTCTGCGTCCAAATGGTTGGTAGGCTCGTCCAAGAGCAGGATGTCGGGTTCTTGAAGCAAGATTCTGCACAATGCCACACGGCGACGCTCTCCTCCGGAGAGGTTCTTCACCAATGCATCGTCCTCAGGGCAGTTCAAGGCGTCCATCGCCCTCTCCAACTTGCTGTCCAAATTCCATGCGTCATGCTGCTCCATGAGTTCGGTCAACTCGCCTTGCTTTTCTATCAAGGCTGCCATCTCGTCGTCGCTCATCGGTTCGCAGAACTTCTCGTTCAGCTTGTTGTATTCGTCGATAAGGTCTGCGACTTCTTTCACTCCCTCCATGACGACTTCTTTCACGGTTTTGTTTTCGTCCAAGCGTGGCTCTTGTTCCAAGTATCCGACGGAGTAACCGGGGGAGAAATGCACCTCGCCTTCATGGGATTTGTCCAATCCGGCTATTATCTTCAACAATGAGGACTTTCCCGAACCGTTCAAGCCTATTATGCCTATCTTCGCTCCATAATAGAAGGATAGATATATGTCTTTCAATATGCGTCTCGAAGGCGGAATGAGTTTTCCAACGCCTACCATCGAGAATATTATCTTTTTATCGTCGTTTGCCATAATTCCTTTCTCAGATTAAATCGTACAAAAATGCAAATCCTTCAAGTTCAACTGCAAGGTTACCTGTCCGTTGTAGTCGTTTTCATCTATCTGATAACAGATGTCGAACTTATCGCCCTTGGCTATCCTTTCGTAGTACTCGCCCATGCCGAAGCCTATGCAGTCGCAGGGATAGGAGGATACTTCACGGGAAACAACCGAAAGTTTCAGATGGTTCGAACCAACTATCCGCACTCTTCCCTCTCCCGTGGGGCGTTCGGCTCCCACCAACCGCCTCGAGCAAAAGACGGGTACGTTGTTTCCGGGGCCGAATGGGGCGAACTGTTTCAATATTCTGAACAAGCGCGGGTTTATGTTCTTCAAATCTATCTCCAAATCCACATCGACTTCGGGAAAAGTCTGAGTCTCCGTGATACTTTCGCTTACTTTCTGCTCGAACAGGTCGGTGAATTCCTGCAAGAACTCGGGTCTCAAACTCAATCCGGCTGCGAACTTATGCCCTCCGAAGTGGGTGAGGCAGCTCGAACAGCTTTCTATTATGGAATAGATGTCGAAGTCCTTCACGCTGCGTGCCGAACCGGTTATCAGGTCGTCGCTCTGCGTCAGAACTATCGTGGGTTTATAGTATTGTTCTATCAGTCTCGATGCCACTATACCTATGACACCTTTATGCCAGTTCGGATTGAAAACGACCGTTGCCTTGCCGCCTCTCAAACGCTCGTTCTGTGCAAGCATTTCCTTTGCTTCCTTGGTCGCCTCCTTGTCCAATTCCTTGCGTTTGGCATTGTAGCCCTCGATTCTTTTCGCCACCTCCGTGACATCGGAACTTTTCTTGGCTTTCAGCAGTTCGACCGACAGCCTGCCGCTTTCCATTCTTCCCGCTGCGTTTATCCTCGGGCCTATCAGGAAGACCAAATCGTTCAGGGACAACTCGCGGTTGAAATACAGCTTGCCCTTGGTGTTGTTCTCGTGCTTCACGTTGCTGTAAGCCAGAATGGTTTCCAACCCTATGCGGGGCTGGCGGTTTATCTTCTTCAAACCATAGTAGGCAAGCACACGGTTCTCACCCGTCAACGGCACCACATCCGCCGCAATGCTTATTGCCACCAAGTCCAGATACTCCAACAAATCCTCGAACGGAAGGTTTCTCTCACGTTGAAGAGCCGTTATCAGCTTGAAACCTATGCCGCAACCGCTCAACTCCTTGTAAGGATAGGTGGAGTCCTCCCTCTTGGGATCCAACACTGCCCAAGCCTCCGGCAACTTCTCGGAAGGGAGATGGTGGTCGCAGACGATGAAGTCCATGCCTTTCTCCTTTGCAAAGGCAATCTCTTTATGAGCCTTTATTCCGCAATCGAGGCAGATTATCAACTTGAAATCGTTGTCGGCAGCCCATTCCACGCCTTGGAAAGACACGCCATAGCCCTCCTTGTAGCGGTCGGGTATATAGTAATCTATTTCGGTATAGAACTTCTCCAAATAAGAGAACACGAGAGCTACGGCAGACGTTCCGTCCACGTCGTAATCCCCGTAAACGAGTATCTTCTCCTCCGCCTTTATCGCCAACATGATGCGTTCCACCGCCTTATCCATGTCATTCATCAGGAAAGGGTCGTGCAAATGCTCATATCTGGGACGGAAAAACCTCTCCGCCTCCTCATAAGAACGAATACCTCTTTGAACCAACAAAGAGGCCACTATCTCATAAGTGCGTAACACTTCTTTCGGAGGGTTTTCCACCGTACAGAGCCTGCTTGCCAAAGAAGCAATCAACTCTTTATCACCCTTTTGCCTTATATTCCACCGTTTTTCCATCTCGCAGATTCGGACGGTAAAATTACTACAAATTTCCGAACCGACAAAAAAAAGCCTTTTTTATTTCGCTGTCTCGTTTTTTTTGCTACCTTTGCAAACTTAAAAATCAGTACTTATAATCAAATCAAAAACACAAATGAAGTTAGTTAAGTTAGCATCTATCACAAAGAAGATGACTTTGGCGGCTGTCGGCGCTTTTTTACTGATATTCCTGCCAATGCACATGGGGTTAAACCTCTGCATCATAAGAGATGACGGAGGAGAATGGTACAGAAACGTCTGTCATTTCATGGGAACGAATTGGATTGTCAAGATATTCGAGATTGTTCTCTTGGCAACGATACTCGTTCACGTTGTTGTCGCAATCCTGCTGACACTTGAAAACAGAGCGGCAAGAGGAAGCGTACGCTACATGGTTCCGTCCAAAACCAAAACACATTTCGGTTCCAAATACATGATTTGGACAGGAGGTTTGATTTTCGCCTTCCTCGTTCTTCACTTCATAAACTTCTACTTCGCAAAGTTCGGCTTGGTTGAAGGAACATACACGGTAAAGACCGAGAAATTGCAAATGCACATTCAAGACCGCATCTTGGATATTCAAAAGCAGTTGGAAGCCGACAAGATAGACCAAGCAAAAGCACAGGAAATGATGATGAACCTTCAAATGGAATACATGCCGTTCCTACAACTCACACAAACAGGACAACCCGCAGATAAGATAGCGAAAGACGGCAAAGAACTCGTCAACCTCAAAGGCAAGAAAGAATTGGAAAGCTACGCAGGCAAAGACTTCAAGGACTATGAGCCGGACTTCTACGTAATGTGCAACGACCTGTTCAAAAACAAAATGTATTCCTTAATATACATATTGGCGTTGATAGTCTTGGGCGTTCACCTCTTCCACGCCATCAACTCCATCTTCCAAACATTCGGTTTGAGCCACAAAAAATACAACAACGCAATAGAAAAGCTGGCAGCCATCTATGCCGTGATAGTACCGGCAGGCTTTGCAGTCGTTCCGTTGTTTGTTCTTTTCTGCAAGTAAATTCATTAGTAACGAAAATATAATCGGAAAAACATGGTAACACTTAATTCCAAAATCCCGCAAGGACCGCTTGCCGAGAAATGGACAAAATATAAAGCAGACCAAAAGTTGGTCAACCCAGCCAACAAAAGAAAGTTGGACGTAATCGTGGTCGGCACCGGACTTGCCGGAGCCTCCGCCGCAGCCTCATTGGGAGCCTTGGGCTTCAACGTTAAGATATTCTGCATATCCGACTCACCGAGAAGAGCCCACTCCATAGCAGCCCAAGGCGGCATCAACGCAGCAAAGAACTACCCCAACGACGGCGACAGCGTAGGACGTCTGTTCTATGACACAATCAAGGGAGGCGACTACCGTGCAAGAGAAGCGAACGTCTATCGTCTGGCAGAAGTCAGCAACAACATCATCGACCAATGTGTCGCACAAGGAGTACCGTTCGCAAGAGACTATGCAGGCATGCTCGACAACCGTTCCTTCGGAGGAGCCCAAGTCAGCAGAACCTTCTACGCCAAAGGACAAACCGGACAACAACTTCTATTGGGAGCCTACTCCGCTTTGAGCAAACAAATCAAAGACGGCACCGTGAAGATGTACGAAAGAAGAGAAATGATGGACGTAGTACTCGTCGATGGCAAAGCAAGAGGCATCATCACAAGAGACCTGCAAACCGGAAAGCTCGAACGTTGGTTCGGACACGCCGTCATACTCGCCACGGGAGGCTACGGCAACGTATATTACCTCTCTACCAACGCCATGAACTCCAACGGCTCGGCAGCATGGCAATGCCACAAAAAAGGAGCATGCTTCGCCAACCCGTGCTACGTGCAAATCCACCCTACCTGCATACCCGTACACGGCGACTATCAATCCAAACTCACCCTGATGAGCGAGAGTTTGCGTAACGACGGACGAATCTGGGTACCGAAAAAGAAAGAAGACGCAGAAGCCATAAGAGCAGGCAAATTGAAACCTACCGACATAGCCGAAGAAGACAGAGACTACTACTTGGAAAGACGCTACCCGGCCTTCGGAAACCTTGTTCCGAGAGACATAGCATCGAGAGCAGCCAAAGAACGTTGCGACGCAGGCTACGGAGTGGGAAGCGGACAAGCCGTTTACCTCGACTTCAAATCCGCAATCGAACGATTGGGCAAAGAAAAAGTGGAAGCACGCTACGGCAACCTCTTCCAAATGTACGAGAAAATCGTCGACCAAAACCCATACGAAACACCTATGATGATTTACCCTGCGGTACACTACACCATGGGCGGACTCTGGGTCGATTACGAATTGCAAACAACGATAGAAGGCCTCTTCGCAGCCGGCGAAGCCAACTTCTCCGACCACGGAGCAAACCGCTTGGGAGCCTCCGCCCTCATGCAAGGATTGGCAGACGGATACTTCGTATTACCATACACAATACAAAACTACCTGTCCAAGGAAATCTACTCCTCCCCTATCCCGACAACCGCACCCGAGTTCGAAGCCGCAGAAAACGAAGCAGCAGCCAAAATCGAAAAACTCATGAACATCAAAGGCTCACGCAGCGTTGACAGCTTCCAAAAACAACTCGGACACATCATGTGGGAATACGTCGGAATGGGCAGAACAAAAGAAGGCCTGACCAAAGCAATCCCTATGATACACGCCTTGAAAGAAGAATTCTGGAAAGACGTCCGCATAACAGGCGATGCGAACTCCATGAACCCCGAATTGGAAAAAGCCCTTCGCTTCTCCGACCACGTCGAATTGGCAGAACTCATCGCACAAGACGCACTCCACAGAGAAGAAAGCTGCGGAGGCCACTTCCGTGAAGAACACCAAACGGAAGAAGGCGAAGCAAAACGAGACGACGAGAACTTCATGTACGTAGCCGCATGGGAATACAAAGACAACGGCGAACACGAACTCCACAAAGAAGAATTGAATTACGAATTTATAAAAGTTCAACAAAGAAATTACAAGTAAAATGAACCTAACCTTGAAAATATGGCGTCAAGAGAATGCAAGAGCAAAAGGACGCTTTGAAACATACAAATTGGAAAACATTTCGCCCGACTGTTCTTTCTTGGAAATGTTGGACATCTTAAACGAACAATTAGTCGATAAACTATCCCACCCCGTATGCTTCGACAACGACTGTCGCGAAGGCATCTGCGGCATGTGCGGACTATATATCAACGGACGCCCTCACGGTCCCGACGACGGCGTAACCACCTGCCAGCTTCACATGAGAAGATTTAAAGACGGCGACACCATCGTAATAGAACCATGGAGAGCCAAACCCTTCCCGATCATCAGAGACTTGGTCGTTGACAGAACAGCCTTCGACAAAATAATCCAAGAAGGCGGATACATCTCCGCCACCACCGGCGGCGTACCCGACGCAAACGCAATACCGATACCGAAACACAAAGCAGACGAAGCCATGGATTCTGCCTCCTGCATAGGCTGCGGAGCCTGCGTAGCAGCCTGCAAGAATGCCTCGGCCATGTTGTTCGTCTCCGCAAAAGTCTCCCAAATGGCACTCTTGCCGCAAGGAAGACCCGAAGCAGCCAAGAGAGTACAAGCCATGGTAGCCAAGATGGACGAACTCGGCTTCGGAAACTGCACCAACACCTACGCCTGCGAAGCAGAATGCCCGAAAAGCATAAAACGCAGCAACATCGCACGCATGAACCGCGAGTTCCTCTGTGCGAAGACCTGCTCCGAAGAATAAACGATGTAGTAGAACACACTAAGACGAGAGGAACCGCCCCCGAAAAGGCGGTTCCTCTTTTTATTTCCCCTTTCCGCAACGACAGAACAGCCCTTTGTTTTCACGAATTTCTCAGAATACTTTTGTACCTTTGCACAAGATAGAAATTACATTTTATATCGTATCCTTTGAATAGGAAATGAGAACAACAAAAACTTATTTTCAGAGATATACAAAATGACAAAAAATATAAAGTTCATAGACCTATTTGCAGGTATCGGGGGATTCAGATATGCTTTTGAAAAGAGTGGTTGCGAGTGTGTCTTTGAATCCGAAATAGATGAAGCTTGTAAAAAAAACCTATTATAACAACTATGGAGATATTCCAAATGGAGACATAACCCAAATTGATGAAAATGACATTCCCGATTTTGATATTTTATGTGCCGGTTTTCCTTGTCAACCATTCAGCATGTGGAAAGAAAATGGGATTTGAGGATACAAGAGGAACTTTATTTTTCGATATATGCAGGATTATCAGTAAGAGACAACCACCGGTTGTCGTTTTAGAGAACGTAAAACACCTTATCAATCATAACAAAAGAAATACTTTCAATACCATCTTAAACGCTCTAACTCAATTAGGATATAACATATCTTACAAGGTACTGAACTCTTCGGATTTTGGAGTCGCTCAATTTCGAGAAAGAATTATCATGGTAGGTACAAAACAAGGTTATTTCAATTTTTCCGACATGACACGAAGTCCCAAAGTTCGTATCAAAGATATATTGGACAGCCAAGGCGACTTTGAAATCTTAGACAAGAGTGAATACACCTTATTACCTTCTCAATTCGTAAAAGAGCAAAGCTCCGGGCTGATTTTTTGTGGATATAGAAATAAAGGAACATGGAAAAAAGGTGTCAGACCAAACACGGAACATCTCTCACGATGCCATCGGCAACCTAATAGAATATACTCCGCAGAAGGAATTCACCCCACTATTCCTTCACAAGAAACAAGCGGAAGATTTTGGATTTATATCCCCGAACAAGATATCGTTCGTAAACTGACAATAAATGAATGCTACAAACTAATGGGATTTCCCTCCTCTTTCAAAATCGACAAAAACAAAGGAAATGCTTATAGACAGTGTGGAAACTCTGTTGTCATTCCAATGATATATGAATTAGCCCAATCTATTATTCGACAAGGTTTTAATAGCAACAATTATGGACAATTTGGATACAATTATCAGCAACTCGAAGTCAATTTATGACATTAATGGCGTACCTCTGTCATCTATAAACACCTTCAACTAATAGGGAAAAACAGTTCCAAAAGAAAAGGTATATATACAGTTCTTACAACTCTGCTGTATTACAAGTACCTCCACCCTGAACAAGACATCAGAAAACATCAAGCTCAAATTGAAAATGGATTTTCAGGACGTTCATTTGATACAAAGTATGTTACGCCTATATTGAAAAAGCACAAACTACCTTCAATGGCGGAAAGCGGATGGTTGACAAGAAGCCTTGAACAACCATACCCTTACACATTGGATTACAATGGCAAAATTCCACAACTATTGAAAAATCCATTTCTCGAAACTCTTGACTATGTTCAAAAGAATCCGAAAAAAGCTATCTATATGCTAAGAATTCTACTACATACAGTAATTGAAGAAACCTCCAAAAGCCAAATTAAAATTATCTGAGTTCAACTCATAAATGCAACTTTAGGAGATAGGGGAGAGAGGCAAAATAAAACTCAAACAAGAGAGTGGAAAAAACCTTCCTGTTCGAGTCTGAAAAATGACTGTCTTTGCTCTTACCAAATACTGCAAAATATAAGTCATCTAACCAAGGAGCAAAGGTTCACAATTTTCGTGATGAAACAACAAGGTTTCAGGAATAATCAAATCGCAAACGTTATCGGTAAAGATAAATCTGTGATTAGTCGTGCTTTAAAGCGGAACTGCGATAAGCGTAGCGGACATAGGGCAGAGCTTGCACAACGCAAATATGAACGAAGAATGAAAGAGAAGCCTAAGTCCATCAAGTTCACAAAAGAGATATGCCTACTTGTAGAGACAATGTTGAAAGAGGATTACAGTCCGGAACAGATAACAGGGCGTTGTAAATTGAAAGGGATAAAGTGTGTCAGTTGTGAAAGGATTTACCAATACATTTGGGAAGATAAGAAGCGAGGAGGTAAACTATACAGGAATCTCAGACATAAAGGGAGACGGTATAGGAAACGAGGAGCAATCAAAGATAAACGTGGTATCATTAAAGACGGAACAGGCATAGAGGAACGACCTGCCATGGTGAAAGCAAAGACACGTTTGGAGACCTTGAATTCGATACAGTAATCGGCAAGAAGCATAAGAAAGCATTGCTTACCATAAATGACAGAGCAACCAATATGTGTTGGTTAACCTTACTTGAAGGAAAGGACGCAAAGATATTGACAAGAGCAGTGATAGAGCAATTGAAA
>ERZ1026898.39-NODE-39-length-78654-cov-26.371926_pt1 | contig 78654 bp, 125 predicted proteins | sample MGYA00380178_ERZ1026898 | MGnify/ENA primary metagenome ERZ1026898 (study PRJEB33269, sample SAMEA4719814) | human gut metagenome | biome: human-associated habitat; feature: organic feature; material: feces | place: Cameroon | collected 2013-10 ...
TGCATAGCTACTCATTCCAGCTTTAGAAGCAAAATATTGATAATCTCCGTTGTTTTCTGCTTTTCTATATGACAAATAATATTTATCATGTGTTTTTGTGGAAAACATTTCTTTATTATCGTTACACTCCCACAAATTAACTGTTGCAGTAAAATAAATTCCACCATTTGCGCGAGCCCCAGCACTTCCCCAAGTCCAAAAAGTCTTGCTTGACATGCCTTTATATGCAAATTCGTTTTCTTTGTGATGGCTGAATGTACCGCCTGAAGCGCTACCGCATAATTTACTATCGCAAATACTCAAATGCACTCCGGCATTTTCACAAAGTTCTATATTTTCCCCGCTCTTCATTGTCGCGGTTGCTTTTGGAAAATATTCCCCGTATTCGTTTGTGTACTCTACTACATCATATTGTTGAATAACTTTTACAGAGCGTGATCTTTCAATCATTTCGATAATGCGGTTGACTTTTTCTACATCTGATTCATCAAGCACGTAATAGATGTCGAAAAGCTCGTTTTCTTTCTTTAATGTTTCAAGTGTATACTTTTTCATAGTTCATTTACCTCTCTTTTTATTTTTTTAAAGTCCGGCGGTTGCGTTGAGGCTACGGCTAGACCGCCGCCGGAGGTGTTAAACTTCTACGTTGATCAGGGACGGATCCAGATCTCCGCGTCTATATTTAACCGGGAGATACAAGCCCACGCCGTAAGGATCGGCCAGCAGCTCCCCGAAATGGGAGTAATGATAGTCAATTCCCATTTCTTTGAATTTCTCTATTGCGGTGCTGTTGAGTGAACCTTTTTCCCATTTGATGCTCGTTATTTTCATGTTTGTTTCCTCCTTTACATAACAACTGACATAGCAGCTAATAACATTTCGTGGACTTTACTTTCCTCTCTGAATGTGTATTTGTCTTTGCCTGTCGCTTTCATCCAGATGATTGAATAGAAGCAGTTGATACTTGACAAAGCTTTAAGGATAGTGTCTTTCGTTTTATTCCCTCTCTTTCTCCCGGATCAGCGTCCGGGGTGAATGTTTTTTGTTTTCCTTTGATGGTTATATAATAGCATAGTTTAATAATAGTGTCAATAGCATAGTTTAATAAAATCATATTTTTTTAATTCATATTTTTTTATTCCTTATAATAAGGAAAGAAAAAAAACAACGGTCAAAACGTTAGTATACAATTGACGCATAGTTTAATAAGTGCTATAATATAAGAAAAATAATATTGGAGGGTTTCATATATGGCATTTAAAGATAGAGAAAAAGAGCTTTCTTATATAGCACAGTACCAGAAAGACAAATATGATCGTATTACTGTGATGGCACCAAAGGGAACGAAAGAAGACGTTAGAAAAGCCGCCGAATTAAAAGGCGTAAAGATGTCGGCGTTTGTCTTGGACTGTATCTTAAAAGAATTGGAAAGAATGAAAAAATAATAGAATAGTTTAATAAAATGCTTGACGCATAGTTTAATAAGTGCTATACTATAACCATAGAAAGGAAGTGGTTATAATATGGCAAACTTAGAAAAATTTTATATTCCACAGTATGATAAAGCCGGGATATATGCAGTTATCAACAGAACAAAAATGATAGCATATGTTGGACAAAGTACGAATATTAAAAAGAGAGCAATACAACATAAAACAGGGATTCAAAACGGCACTCATAACGTAAAGAAAATCAACGAAAACAAGGAAGATGAATTTACTTTTCTAGTACTTCACAAATTTTATAACGAAGAAATTGCAAAAAGTAAATTGGATTTTTACGAGAAAATCTATATGTTTACATTAGCAAAAGCTGGTTTTGAGTTATACAATAAAAATGATGTTGGATATTACAAAAACACTCTTGACATCGCAGCGTATATTTGTAACGACATAGCGTTTGAGCTTGGGACAGATGAAAATTTAAAAGACGCGTATTTTGAAAAATACGGAAAACATTATTGTTATGATGTAAAAATAGCAAATAATTGCAAGTAAATAAAAAGACAAGCACAAGCCCCAGCGGGGCGGATCAGGAGGGGAAAATGATTAGAGTAAATGGATGGACCAACCATATAGAGGAAATTGGGGACAAGGTGTATAATGTCTCTGAAAATGGTTATAAAAATTACCAAATCAGGATTTTCACTGGGATGGAAACGTTTCCGTCTCAGACAGTAACTTTTGGAGATCTTGACAAGGTAGAAAGATTTCTGAATGAGGAAGCAAGAAAAAGTGGAAATGAAAGACGTTTCCGCGGAACTTATGAATGGGGAGGAAGTAAAAAATGAAGAAGTTATATGATGTGGTCAGCAAGGCCACAAAAATTAATAGAATAACATGGGCAGAAATACCGGTGGAAGTGTTCCATGGTCCATATACGATCGTTGGACACGACGAGGAACACTTTTACGTGCAACACGGGAACGAAGGCAACTTCTTCCCGGAGGGCGTCGAAGGATGTAACGAAATCGTCCCGAGAATTTCGGGATTTTTGAAAAACCAGTGGAAACTGGTAGAAAGATAAGGTGGGGAAGAAATGCAGGAAATTTACAGGAGTTTTGAAGGGAAGTTAAATGTTGATTGTCAGGACGGATATATTATCCTCGAGTTGAAAGAAAGATACCAGATTGAATGGTTGAGCGTCTGGGGGAAAACGCAGAAAATACGAGTAAAAAAAGATCTGCTTCCGGTGGAAGATTTCGGAAACGAGGAAAGAATATCAGAACTTTTTATGGATATCGAACATGGATGCCTAGAAGGGTGTTCATATCAGTATAGAGGTACATGGTACAGTTATGAAAAAATACTGGAGATTCAAAGGAAAAATCAAAGTAACAACTGGCAGGCGTATGTATAAGGGAGCAAGAGGATAATCACAAACAAGCCGAAATATTTGGATGCAAAAAAGCCCTTTGGCAAATTCCAAGGGGGCGGACAGGAGGAAAAAAATGTCAGTTACAAGATCGTGGAAAGTTTATGGAGCTTATGAACATAGACAAGCGGAAAGCTTCAACGAGTCGTATAAAAATGACTTTAGCAACAACGATTCTGGAATAAGAATTATCGAAGTGGAGAATAGTGATATTACCGGAACAAACGAGTATTCGATTGTCCGAATTACTAGAAACACTAAAGCAGAGTGCGAAAATGAACTCTGGGGTCAAATCTCAGATGGAATTTTCGAAAACTGCATAGTTGGAAGAGTTGAAGAAATATAAATAATGTTATTTTTTTAACAAAAGTATTCATATGTGCTCATTGAAATCTATTTATATATAAATTAAAATAAATATATAAATTTTAAGGAGGATAACACATATGAAAAACATTGACAAATTAAAAGAAAGTCTAGTTGAGCAGATCAAGAAAATGGACTTGGAAGAGTTTTTTGATCTGAATTACGTGGTACTCGGGGAAGAAGGAGTTCCCGACGGGCTACTTGATACAACAGGCTTTTTCAATTGCAAATTATGCCAAAAAATTTCGCATTGTGGTTGCAGTGAGAGGGAAACACTGGATAATGTTGACATTAACGAATGTGTTGAAAAATACAAGAAATATATGTTGGCAGAAACAGAAAGGTAATAGCTCCATTTTGGATCCCTGCAAAAGGGAATTAAAATAAAAGGAGGAAGAGAACATGAAAAAAACAATTGATCTTTTAGAAGAGACTGTAAAAATGGGGTTTGAAAGAGAAAAGGCACTCAGCGACATTGACGCAAGCCTTGACGAAGAGCTTGCAGAGAGAAAACCACTGATGGAAGAGGAAATCCCCGATCAGCTTTACGAAGATATCCTTTTCGGTTTCAGATGCGAGGCAGAAGAGTCATGAAGGCGGTGCTAATAGAAGGCTATATAGAAAAGGGCGTTTTTGCAACGCCTTTTTCGCACGCTGGAAAAAGGGTATATACGTACCCACTGCCGCCTTTTTCTACAGTTGCCGGGATGGTCCATTTTTTGTGCCGGTGGAGCAGCTGGCACGACATGAATATATCAATAGCCGGAAGCGGAACGATGAACGAACAGGAGTTCACAAAACGCTGGAAGGGCGGAGCTTATGCCGGATCAGAAACAGAAGAGTTTAAAAAACGATTTCCAGTCCGTGTGAAAAATGGAACGGGCTTTACTGGCTGGGTCAATACGCCGATTTTTGTTGATTTTGCCGCAGATCTGAACTTACGTTTGCACGTTCAGCCAAAAAGCAAAAAGGAAGTTGACATAATTTACAAAATGTTGAAGTATCCGAGGCGGTTTCCAAACCTGGGACGGCATGAGGATTTGTTGAGAATCGACAAGATCGAAGTTGTTGACATTTTGCCGCCGGAAAAAATAACGTTAGATTTGCCAGCTTATGCACCGGCACTTCCAGGCATTTCCGGCACCGTTTACGCACTGCACAAAAAATATACAGTGAACAGAGACCGCCGAATTTTTGAAGATGTGAAAACGGTGTATCTTGATGCAGGGCAAGAAGTCACGACCGAAATTGACAGCTGCGGGAACCCGGTGTTTTTAATGTGATTATTGACAGTTGATAATGATTATATTATTATATTTATAACGTCATTTTTGACGAATGTAAAGTTAGATTATTAGCCATTAGGCTAATACCCGAAATTAATAGACCCATTGTGGAAAGAAAAAAGCCCTTGGATAATCTCCAGGGGCTTAAACTCTTTTTTATGGCGGCTAACGAGGGGTAGAACAGACCCGCCGCCGAAGCCTGTTAAATTATTCATAGCACACAAACGTTTGCTTTGTCAAGAAAAATATTTTTTTGCTTTTGGCTTGACAGGTTTTTATAAAATGTGCTATCGTTGCTATTAACGAGGAACTCAGGAGGGGCGAGCTAATCGAAAATTAATAAAAATCATTCAGCCAGGTAACCGGATCAGACGCCGGAAACCTGGCTTTTTCTGTGCCAAAACGCCCCTATAATTATATTATATATATAATCCCCTATTAATTAACTCTATACAGTACCGTATAATAACATCTTTTAAGCCCCTCCTAGATTCTGAGTTTATTAATATATACTTAGATACACTGTATTATAATATATATAGCTCTATAACGTTGTATTTTGAGTTATAACGGATTATTTTATAAATTGGTCTTTTATGATACCATGAATAATAAAAATAAATTTATGCTTGCATTAATGGTTTATATGTGCTATTGTAAATGGCAGATAAGCAAATACATTTACGATTTTTAAAACAAAGGACGATATAAAAACTGAAAAGCATTTACGGAACTTCCGGCGCTGATCGTAGCTGCTAGGTGTGTTCTTCGATTGCTGACCGGTTTGGTATCGTCCTTTTTATTTTGCTAAATTAATAGATTAACGTTGTAAAGTGAGGTGATACAGTGAAAGATAATACTATCAAAACAGAAAAGGAAACAGAAGTATATTTAAGTAATATTAATATATATGCTGATGAATATATTAATACAGTGTTATGTGTATCACCTGATAGTGAGAATTACAGAAAAGAAGTAGCTGACAGTTTTGTTGATATGATATTCTATATTGCTGATCACATACAAAAACCTAGTAACGATGATATAGAGTTATTAGATCATATGTTTAGCGTGTTTGTAAGGTTGTGTAGTAAATATCATGTTTTACCAACTCTGGAAGTATTTAGTTTTTTAGTAGGAATTAACCGCTCAACGTTTAGCGATTGGATGCGCGGGGACTATAGAACCGCCACAGCGCATAGCAACACGGCGAAAAAATGGTTCGATATTTGCAAAAACTGTACGCTTAATAGATTGCATAACCAGCCCGGAACAAATGCAAACCTGATCTTCGTTGCGAAAGCTGCATACGGCATGGCAGAGACAGCACCAGTCCAGGCGGATCATGTACAAGGTATTCCACAGCAGTCAGCACAGCAGATCGCAGACAAGTACAAGGACGCGCTGGAGCTACCGGAGATGGAACGACCGAAGCTGTAAACTACCGCCCGGAAACGTCCACGAGGTGCGGACAAAAGGCGGTATTTAAGGCAAAAACAGCAGTATTTATACAACGTGCATAGTTATAGCGCCAGCGTTTGTGCATGTTGTATAGCGATCTATATGAAAAACCGTGATTTTTCAAATAGATTTAATATTCTGAATATTATATCCGGACACTGCCAGTAATAAAGACAGGGGGCCCCTTGGACACAGATCGCATACCGGGCAGGTGAGTCCCTTAAGTTTTGAAAATAGAAAAAAGGGCTAAATTTAAGACATCGGAGGAAGTAAATGAGACGGACAGTTAGTAACGATATAAAAAATATTGTTGGTAATATTTGCTGTAATTGCCAAACAGACAAAAATATTGAATACCATCATATAGTTCCTCTTGCGTTAGGTGGTGCTGATATAGTCAGCAATATAGTTCCTCTTTGCCACCAATGCCATAAAGCAGCTCATTGCGGTCAGCATATAAGTCATTATAGGAAAAGCATAAATGGAGGAAGGAAGCCGAAGTCTTCAGTCGAAAAACATTCAGAAATATTCGACATGTATATAAACGGAGAAATCGGTAGAAAGAAAGTTCAGTTACTTTTAAATTATTCAAGTAAAACGACTTTAATATCTAGGCCGCCTTTTAAAAGGTATCTTCAATCAAAAGGCATAAAACATGTGAGAAACTTTGTTGATGTGGTCGCTACAAATAATGAACGTGGACTAACAGATGGTTGCCTTGTAGGCGAAATAGAGTATTTAGATGGACATAAAGAAAACATCTATTACAAAGATACTGGAATGAACGATGTTGAGTATACTCGCAGAAAGCCGCATGAAACTGTAAAAATATTTAAAGCCAAGGAGGAGTGATAGTGTGTGGAAAAAACCTGTTAATCCACCCGGTGAATCCGTCCGCATCCGTTTAACCGGCGATCTGGAACGCAAGCTTATAGCCGAAAAGAACCGAACCGGCAAAAGTGTGTCACAGATCACCCGTGAAGCCCTGACACAGTATTTCCGGAAAAGGTAGGTAAAAAACGATGCTCGAAAAAATTTTTAAAAATAAAAAAGGCGATTTTGAGGAGGCAGAAGAAGCATGAATGAAACAAAAGAAATCTATGAGCTGTTACCGTCAGAACCAGTTGACGTAGCAGCTATGCTGATAAAAGCAACGATTGTTACGGACGCACCGGTATTCGCACTGTCCCCGATGCTTGAAGGCAAAATGGTTGCGATTCCAAAGTATGATCCAGTTCAGCTTCAGGAAATCGCAGAGCATCTTCTGGTGTACTGCAATGCACAGGAAAGGGGATATGAAAATGTCTGTTGTGAAGATTGTAAATCCGACTCCGTATGACTGGATGGGGACACAGTGTTTTATTGACGGACATAAAGTACCGAGGGTAAAATCGGTTGATTTTCATGTTGCGGTTGATGAAGTACCGACATTTAACTTTGAAATGATGGGAAAACCGGATATTGAAATGGAATGTCTGGCACAGATTAGTGTTAGTTCTAAATCAATTACTGATGCAATTTCGGTTTTAAGACACGAATTGCTTCAACATGGAGAAATATACCAAGGCTTCAAATTAAGCCTGAAATCGGCTCTGGAAATCTATTCTACATGTGGGCTTCCATTTGAGCCTGAAGAAGAGATAGCAGAAAAGATTCTTGATTTCATGATTGGAGAAGAACGATGAGGACGATATTTACGATAATCGCACTTGCAATCAACGTCCTGATGTTCACTTCGGCAAGTTCTGAGATCGTGAAAAATAACAACAAAGACAAATGGGAATCTGCCGCTTGTTCGATGATTCTTATTGGAACCGGAATAAGCGTGATCTTATTTTTAACATCCCTGTGAGGTGAAATAAATGTTACTGGCATTTCCGATGGTTTTAATTCCGCTGATATTGGTAGAGCGAATTAAAATAATAAAAGCAAAGGTACAGTCCTCGCCGTATGGACTTGGAGGAAGGTTCATCACGGACAGGACGAGGCACGAAATCCCTAGATAGCCTGTATCAGTACGGATTTATAATAATAAAACAGATATCCAAAACCAATATTCCTCCAAATGAGTTACGACTGATACAGGCGTTCCAGGAAAAACATAAATATATCAATGGTGTTTTTGAAGTATATCACGTGCGGCAGGGTTGAGCTACTGCCGCAACATAGCGCATTGGCGAAGCGGTAACGCACCGGATTTTGACTCCGGTATGCGTGGGTTCGAATCCCACATGCGCCGCTCTGCATCGAGTTTATATCTTCTTGGTGCAGATAGTGTTTTTTCTTTTCTTTTTTTTCAGTAAAGACCCTTTAACCACCTATCGCAACGGCGATGACTAAAGGAACAGTCAAATGTTCCGGGTGGTTTTAACCTTTGTTGCGGCTGGTGGTCAAGAACTGCAACAGTAGTAAAAAGACAGATATCACAGCGACCCTGTATCTTTTTACTACTCAGGAAGCTTAACTCAGTTGGTTAGAGTAACCGGCTCATAACCGGTCGGTCCTGGGTTCGAGCCCCAGAGCTTCCATTTCTCCCAAAGCTGTCCATCCGTTTAGTGGGCAGAAAAAACTGCCGAATGTGTGTATGTGGGTTGCTTTTCAGAAGGTACGTAACGGCGTAGCCGGAGTGAAAAAACAACTTCCCGTTCGGTTCTGTCTCTGAGTTGAATATGTCGCCAATGAGTGCACGTTGACGACAGGGAGTTTTCAAGAGGCATTTCAGGAATAATCCTCCGAAACAACTCCGTGGGACTGGCACGGATGAAAACAGTCTAGTGGAAAGCATAACACGATAAACCTATTGCTAACCCGGATTACGCCGGGTTATTCGGAAAGTGCAAGTAATTGGGAACGGCCTGGTCGTAGACTAGGTCTTGGTGGTTCGAATCCATCATTTCCGATTCCGGTAAATTGCCATTACCGGAAAGCATTTCCAAAATGCTCAAATTTACCTTCTGATTGGTTCCGGTGGTTCACGTTGGGTGACGATGCGTGGTTCAAGTCCACCCACCGGACTTTTTTATTTTTGGTAGTAACATTATGGAAAAAAGATCATTGTTGTACATGTTGGGAGGGTATTGAAAATGACAAAACAAGAAGCAAAGAAAATGAAAAAAGAATTATCTGATTACAAAAAGGTATTTTCGGAATTAGAAGAGAGATGCAGCCCAGAAGCGTTGGAATACTGGCACCGTCATTTGTGGTACGGACTTACTATCCAGTCAAATTCTGAAGCGACAGCCCCAAAAGAGGGAGAACCCCCTAAACAACCTTTTAAATTAGCAGATTGGCTGATTGGCAGAGAATCAAAAGATGGGATCCGATTATACGGAAATAATGATCTTAAACAAATTGCCCTACACCTTTTTATTCATTGTGAGGACGAATAATGCAAATAGCAGGTAAAGAGATCAAAGACGAGTGTTCCAGATGTGGAAACATCCTTGAGTGCGAATTGTTTCGGCAAGGGCATGGAATAAAACAGGAACGTGAGAACATAGCAAAGATGATCAAGTGCCAGATGAAGCACAGGGAGGAAAGAGAGAAATGAACGAACTGAAGGTATTAAATGAGCAGGAAGTGTTAGGAAAACAGTTTAGAGTTTACGGAACAGCAGAGGAACCGTTATTTGTGGCCAATGATGTAGCTGATTGGATTGAACATAGCAATGTGACGGAAATGCTCAGAGGAATTGATGATGATGAAAAGCTGGTCTCAACAATTCTTAGGGCAGGTCAGAACAGGCAAATGAATTTGCTTACCGAGAACGGACTTTACGAAGTCCTGATGCAATCCAGAAAGCCGATTGCCAAACAGTTCAAGAAAGAAGTCAAAGAGATTCTGAAAACCATTCGTAAGCATGGTATATATGCTACAGACAATGTTATCGACAATATTTTGAACAATCCAGACTTCGGCATCGAGCTTCTGACCAAACTGAAAGAAGAACGTGCTGCCAGAGTAGAAGCTGAGAGAAAGAATGCTATCCTGATGCACGTAAACAAGACATATACCATTACTGAGATTGCAAAAGAACTGGGACTGAAATCAGCAATGCAGCTAAACCGGATTCTGGCAGAGAAGAAGATACAGTATCAGGTGAACGGTACGTGGTTAATGTACTCCAATTACAGCGACTGCGGATACGAGGAGATCAAACAGGAAGTATTGGATTCTGGAAAAGTAATCTACCATAGACGGATTACACAGATGGGGCGAGAATTTATCCTTAGTCTGTTTGAGAAAACAGCTTGATTACGAAAGGAGAATTGCCATGATTGAAAAACTCTGCAATCTATACATAAAACACAAGACAAAGAATCTTACAAGGATTCCACTGTTCACAATGACGTTTGACTGGCGAAAATTCCAGAAAGAGGGAAAATAAGGAAGCTGCACAATGTGCACGATACATCCGGACATTGCGAAAGACCCAATCTTGAAAGAAAAACTTAGCGAATGTGTGGATTATATCCGTGATAACTACGACATGGAAATATTTACCAAGATTTGAGGGAGGATGCCATGAGAATTGAAGATATGAAAAACTGGACGGTAGATCAGTTGAAGAAAGAAGTTGTCCGGTTGTCCGAAGAATGCGAGAAAAAACAGCATAAAATTTTGGATTTACAAGAATACCAGAATGTTCTGGGAAAAGATTTTGATAAAGCGGTAGAAGAACTTGACCGAGCTAATAACATTATCAAAACAGCTGAATGGGCAAAACAAATCAATGCAAAGCCAATGGATCTTTCGTTTGGCGATATGCAGGAAGAAATAGAGAGATACGAAAACCGGCACCAATCCGACTGCATCACAATCAATCAGCTTCAGACTGCATTGGACGTACTTGTTGACCGGTATGCAAATCTGAGACAAAGGAGTGAGAAAGCATGAAAGATAATGAATATTTACTTAGAAGCCCTTGGATAGAAGCCGTTCAAAACCTGTATCTTTCTTCAGGAATGCTTACTTCATATAAAAACAATTATCTTAAAATGCACGGAAAACATAAAATAAGACAGATTGCCGGAAGAAAGAGAAAAAGGAAGTTCCACAATCAATTCAGCGATAATACAAGAAATAAAATAAGGATTTATCTCAAACGAAAACACAAGGGCATCAAGCACAAAAGGAATAGGAGAAATAATGAGTATTAAATCAGCATTTGAATCCGAAGGAATAGATTTCTCTCAGGCAATGAATCCACCGGAACCGTGGAACGGACAGGCATTAATAAAGAACATTAACGGAAAAGACTACGCATGTTGTCCTTTTTGCCAGAAGAAAGCACTTTTGATTAGTCCAGAGACAAAAATTCAGCATCTCAAATTGAAGTGCAAGGGTAGCAACTGCAAGAAAGAGTTCGAGGTTAATGTATGAATACAAAACGAATTAAATGTCTTCTGACAGGCGGATGTAGATTCCGGGATTCAGCTATTTCAGAGTGCGACGATAAAGAAAAGACCTGTACCATTACAGAAACTTGCTGCAAGTGTGGGAAGAAGTATACAGCGGTATTTACTTACAAACAGTTAGGGATTCCGGATTGAGGTGAATTTATGAATCCAGTATTTATATTTCTAGTGATATGTGGAGCAGTGGCAGTATGGTTTCTGCTTTACAAATTATTTCAGCCACTAGGTAAATTATTGAATCACATTGGCAGAAATGCTATTGATGAGTTAAATAAAGACGAAAGTCAAAAAGAGGAGGACAAAAAATGAAGAAAGGACTTTTAGGTGGAATCGGATTAGCTGTTGCGATCATTGCAGGGATTATATGCGTTGCGAAGTGTAGCGTAAGGGTTCCGGCTGGTTACATTGCGGTCGAGTACAAAATGAACGGAGGAATCTCTAAGAATGTACTTACACAGGGATGGCATCTGATTTCACCTACAGTAAAAACTTCACTGTATTCTGTTGGAATCGAACAATCTTATCTTACATCGGAAGATAAAGGTGATTCTCCAAAAGACGAAAGTTTTAAGACACCAACAGCAGATGGAAAATCTCTTTTAGTTGATTTGGAATTTTCGTACAAATTCGATCAAAACAGAGTAACCGATGTATTTACTCAGTTTAAAGGTCAATCCGGGGAATCTGTGAAAAATACCTTTATTAAACCAAAGATGAAAGCATGGACGCAAGAAGTAACTGCGAAGTATCCAGTAACAGATGTTTTCGGTGATAAGCGTCAGGAACTGAATGAAGCACTTGACGAATATCTTAAACAGAAGTTTGAACCATACGGAATTATTATTGATACAGTAAACTTTACTTCTATTTCTACTGATGATGAGACACAGGCTGCAATTCAGAAGAAAGTGAATGCACAGCAAGAATTAGAACTTGCCAACATTGAAGCTAAGACAGCTAAAGTGCAGGCAGATAAAGATAAAGAAGTTGCACTGATTGCTGCTGAACAGGAAAAAGAAAAAGCAGCTATACAGGCAGAACAGTCCAAAATTGATGCAAAAGGTAAAGCAGAAGCTATTAAGATTAAAGCTGAAGCCGAAGCAGAAGCTAACAGAAAGATTGCAGAATCACTTACCCCTGAACTGATTGAAAAACAGAAAATTGATAAATGGAATGGCGAGGTTCCGAAGATTCAGGGAAGCAACACTTCTACTATCGTAGATACAAGAGATATGACAGCTGATGAGAATGCTGAATAATAAATAAATCAGTCAAAGAGCCACATGAGAGCCAGACTAAATCCTAAGAAGAAAGGAGGTCTGGCTCTATTTTTATGTCAAAAATTACAGAAGGCTCATTTGAATGGTATCGGGCAGTCTTAAATCAAATCATCAGTGGAGATATGTCTGTTTACCAGAATCAGAAAGACTGCCTTGATCTGTTATTAAACATGAACATTGATTTGCCGTTTACAGAGAATTTAGAAGCACAGCAAATGGCAATGAAAGCAAGCAAGTATGCTCATAACGTAGCCGCAAGACAAGCTGCACTGACTGGAAGCGGTAATTTCGATGATATTTACTGGCAGTATTTGTTACTGGAAGCTCCATGGCTATTCGAGAGTTACCTGTACTACATGGAAAAGAATAGACAACCACGAAGAAAATTCTATGAGCCGAGAAAAAAGACATTAAATGTTCTTGTACAGGACTTACAGGATTTAGAGGACAGAAAGATTGATTTTCTTGGCGTGTCTATGCCACCCCGAACCGCAAAGTCAACCACCTGTATATTTTTCCTGTCCTGGATAATGGGTAAACGCCCGAACAGCCATAACGCTATGAGCGGTCACAGTGGAATCCTTGCCGATGGATTTTACGGAGAAATACAGAACCTTATTTCGACACCAGAATATACTTTCAATGAAATCTTTCCGTCTGCAACTCTTGAAAAGAAGTCGGCAGAGAAGAAAGAAATCAACCTTGGCGCACCGGACCGATTTTCGACGCTGACCTGTCGTGGTATTGACGGAACATGGACAGGCTCCGTAGACATATCTTCAGACGGTTACTTATATGTGGATGACCTTGTTCGTGACAGAACTGAATCATTAAGCCCAACACGTCTGGAAAACCGGTATCAGGATTATCTGAACGTTCTGGTTGACCGCAAAAATGATGGTGCACGAGAGTTAATGGTCGGAACACGATGGAATGTCATGGATCCCCTTGGAAGAGTAGAGACTGAAAAGAAAAACAATCCACGGTACCGCTTTAGGAAGATTCCGGCATTAAACAAAAATGGTGAATCCAACTTTGATTATGACTACGGAGTAGGATTTTCTACAAAATACTATGTGGATATGAAGTCAAGACTGGATGCTAACGAATGGCAAGCCAAATATCAGCAAAATCCATTTATCCGTGAAGGACTTCTGTTTCCAAGTGATGAACTCAGATTATACAATGGTGTTCTTCCTGATGGAGATAGCAGAGTAGTTACCGCCTGTGATGTTGCATGGGGCGGTGGAGACAGTCTTTCAATGCCTATTGGACGAGAATACGAAAATGGAGATATCTATATCTTTGACTGGGTATTTAACAAAGGAACGAAAGAAGTTACCCTTCCACTCGTTGTTGGAAAAATCATTGGAAACGAGATACGACAGATTAACTTCGAGGCAAACAACGGTGGTGATATGTACAAGATGTACGTGGATGAAAAACTTAAAGAACAGAAGTATAAATGCAGCTGTACATCCAGCCGTGCACCGGGGAACATGGAGAAAATGTCTAAGATTATTGCATATTCAGATGATATAAAAAGAAACTTTATTTTTCTGGACGAAGAACATCGGAGCAAAGAGTATCAAGCAGCTATGGACGAGCTTACTTTCTTTGTTCAGCTTGGAAAAAATGTGCATGATGACGCACCGGACGGTCTTACTCAGCTTCAGATGTTTATAGAAAAAGGAAATGTAGGTACAGTGACGGCTATGCGCAATCCATTATGGGGAGGGAGAATGAGATGAACACACGACAATATCTTGAGCAAGTGCAAGATTCTGATAGAAAAATACAGAACAAAATACAGGAAGAATACCGCTTAAGACTTTTGGCAACCAGTATATCTTCTTTTTCAAATGGAGATAAAGTGCAGACTTCCGGTGGGAAAGACCGTGTTGGTGAGGCTGTAACCAGAATCGTTGAATTGCAGCAGGAAATAGCATCTGATGTCAAGGAACTGGCAGAATTGCAAATGAAAGTTTCCGGAGATATCAATGACATGGAAAACTCCATGTACTCATCCTTACTCCATAAGAGATACATAGAATTTAAAAATCTGGTCACGGTTGCAGACGAGATGGGATATTCCGTACAGCATATCCGTTCCTGCCATGGAAAAGCCATTGAAGCTTTGCGGAAACAAAAGCATTTTGAAAGTTAATATGTTTTAATATGGAATCATATGTTCTATGTATAATATAATGTAACCTGTAAAACGAGCATCGGAGAATAATCCGGTGCTTTTTTAATGCCCAAAAACGGGAGGTGTATAGGCGATGGGCAGAAATAAAATGAATTTCATTGACTTATGCCGGGGCGAGTTTGGCCGCAAAATTGCCTATACCGGTGTGAGCCAGATTACAACAGCAAACGTCAGAAAAGTTGTTTCTGATACAATCGGTACTCATAACCGGAATAGGGTATTGATTGACTATTTGTACCGGTACTACAAAGGAGATCAGCCGATTCTCTATAGAGAAAAGGTGGTGCGACCGGAAATCAACAACCGTGTATGCGAGAACCATGCGCTGGAAGTTGTCCGCTTCAAAGCATCACAGACATACGGCGAACCTATCCAGTATGTGTGTAAGAAGAAAAAGGCTACAGAAGAAGCAAATGAGCAGGTAGATTTGTTCAATGACTATCTGGACGAAGCAAATGCAGAAGCTAGAAATATTGAACTAGGTACTTATCAAAGCGCTGTAGGAACCGCATACAAAGCGATTCTGAAAGAAGATGATTGGACAGAGGACAGTGAGTTGCCGCCATTCCGGATTTTTATACCGTATCCGGGGGACTGTTACATTGTTTATTCACGGAAGACCGGAAAAGCGATGCTCTCGGTTCAGATTCTTAAAGATGAGAATGAACAGCAGTATTATTTATGTTTTTCGGCAAAACAATATTTTGAGATTCAGAATGGACAGATTACAAAAACCGGCATCAATGGTTTTGGCGGCATCCCGGTAGTTGAGTACCCGAATAACCACGATCGTCTTTCTGATATCGAGATTGCGATAACCATGTTTGACACTATGAACAACATGCAATCAAACAGGATGGATGGCGTAGAACAGTTCGTGCAAGCTCTTATGAAGTTTAAGAACTGTGAGATTGATGAAAGCGAATTTTTGAAAATGATTAAGCTCGGCGCTATCTCTGTAAAGGATACTGGAAATGGTTGCCAGTCAGATGTTGACCTGATGACCGCTGAACTGAATCAAACAGAAAGTCAAGTCGCAAAGGACGATATCTACAGTAACATGCTGATTGTTGAAGGCATGCCGGACAGACAGCAACAATCGTCTGGAGATACCGGTCAAGCTGTATATCTCAGAAATGGATGGGATTTTGCAGAACGTAGAGCGAAACTGGATGAACCATTTATCCGGGAGGCTGAGAAAGCAACTGCCAGAATCATTCTGAACATCATTCGCAAGACTACTGGTGATATAAAACTCTCCACCAGAGATTTTGATGTAAAGATTACCAGAAACCCAACAGATAACATGCTTGTCAAAGCACAGGCTCTTGACTATCTGTTTAAGAATAAAATTCATCCGCTGATTGCATTGATTACCTGCGGACTTTTCAGTGATCCGCAAAAGGTATATGAAATGAGCTTGCCTTACTTGGGAACTGTATATCCCGAACTGGCAGACCCAGACGCAGAAATGCAAAAAGCACAACAATTGATTGATAAAAACGGTCAGAATCCGGCTGAAATTGATTCAGTGGTAAATTCTTCAACCGTCAGCCAAAACTCGTAAATTCAATTATCAAAGGAACCAAGGAATAACATCCAAGGTTCCTTTTTTAATATACAAAAATAATGCAACGGCCCGTGAGCGTAAATCGGGTACAGATCATGTGCGGAGCGAACCGTGTGAAAAAGTGTGATGGTCTGAAAGAAAGGAGATTTCTATGACAAGAGAACAGGCAAAACAGGTACTTATCAGTTTTGGAATCGAAGAGCCGTCTGAAGAGCAGGTGACGAAATATCTTGATTCTGTTGAAACAGAGACAAAGAAAGTGAAAGAAAAAAACACTTCTCTGAAAGAAAAAGCTGATAAGGCAGACGATCTGCAAAAGGAACTGGATGATTTGAAAGCTCAGAACATGTCGGAGACTGAGAGACAGGAAGCGGAGCGACAGAAGGAAAAAGCCGAAAACGAAAAGAGGATTTCCAACCTGGAAAAAGCACTTGCCGAATCCAACAGGAAAGCGCTTTCCAGTGAAATTACATCTACTTTCGCCAATGCGGGTCTTTCTACAGAAACATACGCAAGTGCTATCAAAGCATTTTCCTCCATGCCGGCAGATAAGTCTGAAGACGTAATGAAAGAAGTCAAAACTTTTGTTGATGGAATTTCCGAAGCAAATAAAGCAGCTCTGGATAACGCTAAATCCGAATGGGAGAAATCAGTTCTTGATAATACTCCGAATCCGGGCGGCGGAAATCCAGACAAAGGACAGAAAAAAGACGATAACGATAGTCCAGCAGCTAAGTACACAAAAGCTTACTCAGCACGCATGAACCCTAAAACTGAACCGGCGGATGATAATGCACCGGTTAATTTTTAAGAAAGTAAAGGAGATTTAAATTATGGCTTTTATGAAAACAAAGCAGTACGAGTCCACTCCAAACATTCTCGAATCTGAGGTTGGACTTGTTCTTAAGACTTACACCGCAGATGCAACAAATGCAACAGCAGTAAACGACAGAAAAATCATCAAAGCAGGTTCCATATATCCGACAAATGCGACCGGTGCAAAAGGAATCGTGTTTGAAGATGTTGATATGACAGATGACGCTAAAAGACCAATTTCCGTGATCGTGGCAGGACGTGTTCTTGAGAAGAGACTTCCGGTTACAGTCGATGAAACTGCAAAAACAGAGCTTACCGCGCAGGGAATTGTTTTTGTAACCACTACAGACCCAGTATTTTAAGGAGGTATAACTACTATGCCATATAATGTATTAGAAACTATCACAGCAGAGGAAAGATTAAATTTCGCTCAGAACTTTTCTGTGGCAAGACCCGGTATCCTTGATACCATTTTCCCGGATGTAAAAACACCGTTTTGGAAAGCTGAGTATTACAGACTTATGGCTGGGCAGCGACTGCCAGAGGTAGCATTTGTTCATGCACTCGATACTGAAGCAGAAATTGGCTCCAGACCAGGATTCGAGAAAGTTCTGACTGAAAAACTCTTTATCAAGAGAAAGATTAATCAGTCCGAACGTCTCCAGGAAGCTATTGAAAATGGCGTCCCGGATAATGAAATTCTTACAAACTTTGTTTTTGATGATGCCGCAAACCTGTTCGAGGGCGTTGTTGCCAGAGCAAACATCATGAAAGGCCAATTCCTTTCAACCGGCATGGTAAAAATTGATGAAAACAATGTGAAAATGAATATCGATTATGGCGTACCAAGTTCTGCAAAGGTCACTCTTACCGACTGGTCTAAAGCAGATGCAGATATCATGGGAGATATTCAGAAGATGGTAACTGTAGCCGAGGATTCTGGATATGTAGTGACAAATGCAGTCACATCTCTGAAGATGATCAACTACATGAGAAGCAATACAGCTATGCAGACAGCTGTTCTGGGAGCTGCAAATAAACGTCTCCTTACCAGACAGGAGCTTGCAAACCTGCTCATGCAGGAGTACGGAATTACCATTGGTCGTTGCGATGAGAAATTCCGTTACAGAAAAGCAGACGGAACTCGGATGACTGGAAGATACTTCAAAGAGGATGTATTTACTCTTTATGAAGCTGATGCAGGCGGCTCTTTCGGTACTGGACTTTGGGGACCAACACCGGAAGAGAATGAATACAGACAGTTCATTCAGGAAGAGAATCGTTCTTTTGTTACTCTTTCCATGTGGGCTACGCAGGATCCAGTTGCCGTATGGACAAAAGCATCTGGTATGTTTATTCCGGTAGCACCGAAAGCCAATGGCGGTATCGTTATCGGTACAAAGGGGGAATAAGCGGGCATAGCCTTGATGAAAACAGCCAGTCACCGTCTGTAGCTAGTGTTTCACATAAGTATACAGAAAGCGAGCTGTCCAGTATGACTGTGGTTCAGTTGAGACAGCTTGCGAGTGACAATGGTTATGCCCTGACTTCCACAAACAAGGCTGGTATCATATCAGAAATTATAACACAGCAAGGGTAGGTGAAAAGGCATGGACGAACAGCTTACAAGCGATCTGACAACATATCTGGAAGATGATGAGCAGACTGCAAGGGTGATTCCTTTAGCGGTCAAAAGAGCTATTCGGTCATTCCAGAAAAAACGCAATTATCCTGAGAGTTATACGGAAGAAAATATCAATAAAGATATGAACAAATGTTATGATTGCATTTTCGATTTGGCTCTTTATTTTCTCGTAAAACAGGGAGTTGAGTTTGAGACATCTCATTCGGAAAATTCTGTAAATGCAGGATGGAACTCTGAAACAGAGATATTTGTCAATCATGGCGTTTTTCCTTTTGCCAGAGGAATCTGACAGAAAAAAAGTAGGTTGAGAACGTGACGCATTTCCTCCCAGGCGTTGCTGGGGTACTTCATTATGAGGTGGGAAGAAGTACAAAAAAATGTAATGGGAGTGAAGGAGAGTAGCGATGGGATGTGAACAGAATTGCTTTAACGAACACCGCTTAGAAGAATTGGAAAAAGTTGTTCACGAAATGAAAGAGAAGCACTCTAAACGTGACGGTGTTTTTTTTGAACGTATCAATGCACTTGAGACCAAGATTGTTCTTTACAACAATGATCTCGGGCACATAAAAGATACGGTGGATGAAATGAATGATAATTTAAAATCCCTCATGGAAGCCCCTGCAAAACGCTATGACACGATTGTTGTTTGCGTTATCACGGCCGTGATCGGGGCTATAGTAGGGTTTGCATTAAGCGGTATCTTTCCGGCATAATAAGCAATTCCACTTGTAAGGGAGGCGGTGGGATTATGAATTATACAGACTTTTCAGAAGATGAAAGAAAGTTTTATCTAAGCGAATCCGGGTTTGATTCCCGAGAAAAAGAATTTTTCCGGTTGAGAGTTTATGAGGAAAAAACGTTATTTGAAACAGCAGAGATTATGGGGTATAGTCCAAGAACCATTGACCGCATAAACCGAAAAGTAAAAAAGAAGATTGTTAAAGTTGCCCCGATGTATTATCGGGGCTTTTCTTTGTATCATGGCGAAAATATGGCGAAATAGTGTCGTTCAAATACTTAGGTTTCTCTCATATAATGTAAGCATAGAGAAAAGCTTACAGAGATGGGAGGAACATACTATGGCATTTTATCCATATTATCCGCAACCATTGAATCCATACCCACAAACACCGGTACAGCCGTATCAAGATAGATTGACACAGTTGCAGAACAACTACCAACAGACAATGCCTTATGGACAGGCACAAATGCAACAACCGGTACAGCAGATGCCACAGATTCCCGGACTTCCGGGACAGATGGTTGATGGAATCGACACTGTAAAAGCAAAGGATGTGGATATGACCGGAAATCCTGTCTATTATCCAAAAACAGACGGCACAGAAATATACAAAAAACAACTACAGGCAGACGGAAGAAGCAGAATTTTTGTTTACCGACTTCTAAATCCAGACGAACAACAGCAACCGAAATCAGAAGAGAAACAGATTGACATTGAAGCTATGTTTAATCAACTTCGGAACGATGTTTGCTCTGAGATTTCTGAAATAAAGAGTATGTTTCCAACGCAGATGCCGGGAACACCGGAATCTAAGCAGAACGGAGGTAAGCAGAGATGAATTTCAATCCAAATGCCATGATGCAAAAGCAAGTTGAAAAAATGATTTCTCAGAGGTTCGGAAGTGTTGATAACATGATGAACGATATGGGTAAATTTGCAGGAAACAATCCAACATTGAAAAATGCTTTGGATCTGTACAAAAAAGGTGATACAGACCAGTTGCGTCAGATTCAACAAAATGTATTTAACGAAAAGCACTTATCACCAGATGGAATTATTCAAAAATTCCTTGGATTATAACACTTCCCCATAATTGGGTGATTCGGAATCGCTACAATTTGGGAGAACAGCCGCGGATGTCTCCTATTGTAAATAATATTTAAGGAGACTAAAAACATGATGAATGGTTCTAATTACAGTCTTAGCGACATTGCAGCTGCTACAGGCTCTAATAACCGTGCCAACGACATGTGGGGCGGCGATGGTTTTTCACTTATTTGGCTCGTACTGATCTTCGCAATCTTCGGATGGGGAGGTTTCGGCGGCTGGGGCGGCGGCTTCGGCGGTAATGGTGGAAATGGTGCTAATGGTGCCGGTTTCCAAGGATGGGCTACACGTTCAGATATTAGTGAGAGTTTCGCTCTTAACGATATCCAGAACGGTATCAGAGGTATTCAACAGGGTATCTGTGACAGCACATATGCTCTCAACAATACCATGCAGAGCGGCTTCAATGGCGTAAACGTTGGAATGCTTCAGGGCTTCAACGGCGTTCAGCAGGCAATTAACGCTGACACTGTAGCCAACATGCAGAACACAAACGCATTGCAGTCTCAGTTAGCTCAGTGTTGCTGCGATAACAGGGAAGGACAGGCTCAGATCAGATATGATATGGCTACCAATACCTGTGCAATCCAGAACGCAATGAACAACAACACCAGAGACCTTCTGGACAATCAGAACAGCAACACAAGAGCAATTCTTGATTTCTTGACGAATGATAAGCTTGCAACATTACAGGCAGAGAACTCTGATCTGAAACGTGCTGCTTCTCAGGATCGCCAGAGCGCACTTCTTACAACTGCAATGGCATCTCAGACACAGCAGCTTATTAATGCAATCAATCCGGCAGCTATCCCAGCATATGTTGTGCCGAATCCAAACACCTACTACGGTGGATGCAACGGATACAACAACGGTTGCTGCTAAGTAACTCACCCTTAGAGGTTGACTAATTCTAAGAGGTGGGTTCCGGCTCACCTCTTATTTGATTGAGAGGTAGAAATATGAGTTGTAAAAATGTTTGTAAGCTCTGCAACCATCTTGTAATAAGCCAAGCTGTTGCGTTTACAGGAGGTAATCTTGTAATCACACTCCCAGCAGGCAGTTACAACAATGGAGAGAAATATTGTATTGTTGTTGCACAAAGTATACCGGAAGCAACCACAATTTCTGCTCCGGTAATGATTCAAATAGGAACAGGAACAACTTTGTATCCGCTAGAAAATCGTTGCTGTGCACAGATTACGGCTTGTGGAATAAGAACCAGAACGAAGTACGCAACCAGAGTAGCTACAAGTGCAACTGGCGGAGTATTCAAGATGTTAGGGAATCCGGCTTGTAGTCCGAGTAACAATTTGACAGCAATTAATGGTACAGCCCCAACAGCAGATACACCTGTTACACAGGCTGTTAGAAAGGGGGCACTGTAATGCATAAAGTTGCAATGGAAATGGGAAAATGGGCTATGGAAAAAGCCAAGGCACATGGCTTCGATAATCTCAGTGCTCAAGACTGGGACGATCTGAAGGACTGCATGGAAGCTGTAAAGTGTGCAATTTGTGCAGACAAAGACTACAGAATCGTAGAAGCTATGGACGAATGCGAACAGGAAGAGAAGTATCTTGGACGCATGGGATATGACAGATATCGTTACGCAAACGGCAGATTTGCTCCGAAAGGCAAAGGAAGCCGCATGGGATATAAGCCGTACCTGTACATGGAAGATGATGACTGGATGGACGAGTATCTGAACAATCCAGAGTTTGAACGTAATATGTACCGCATGGGTTATCATCCAGACCGCAGCGATATGAGGATGGACGGAATGAACCATAAGCAGTCCAGATACGGTGAAACCTACGACAGATACAGCGAAAATCGCAGGCATTACCACGATTCCAATGATACAGAATCCAAGAGAAAAATGGACGAGTCCATGAAAGAGTATACACAAGATGTCATCCGCACGATGTCTGAAATGTGGTCGGATGCAGACGCGAATCTCAAACAGCAGATAAGAACTGATCTGACCCGTCTGATACAACAGATGAACTAAACGAATAAGAATTAAAATAAGTCCTTGTTGCAGAAATGCGGCAGGGACTTTTTAGTGGAAAGGATGGTGATAAACCATGCTAAGACAATTCTATATGAACGGGGACTTATGGAAAGTCCGCTTTGTTTCGCCTCATGATAGTGTTCTGATTGACCGTACAGGGCAGAGAACACTTGCGGTATCAGATTATTCTACAATGACAATTTCGATCGCAAATAATCTGTACGGAGAACTTCTGAACCGGGTGTTTATTCATGAATTAGGACATTGCGTGATGTTCAGTTATGGTTTATTGCCAGGACTTCACCGCATGGTCAAGAAGCAATACTGGGTGGATGCCGAGGAATTTGTGTGCAATATGCTTGCCGATTACGGATGCTTTGTAATTGGCGTTGCAAAAGATATTTTAGGAAACCGGTTCACATATGTAGCTCCTGTTGGGGCAGAAAGGATGATTGCATAAATGGCAAAGGCAGAAAATACAGTAATTTTTGATGGAATCAAGTACAATCCCGGTGATGAATTGCCAGATTTAGGCAGTTGGGTATGCACAGGGGCAAAAGGCATGGTTCGTGATTACGAAGGTCTGTCAAAGGACGTATCGAAACTTCCGCATTACGTACAAAGTGGTTCTTCGGCGTTGTGCCTTGATACTTCTGAATTATACGAATATCACAAACCTACCGATACATGGTACAAACTGTAGGAGGTACGGAATATGGCGTTAACAGCGAAAAAAGTATATGCGGTTTTAAACAGCAAGATTAAGGCTATGGAAGAAAAACTGAAGCAGCCGATTACTTACAAAGGAAAAGTAAATACAGCTGATTTACTTCCTTTAAGCCCATCAATTGGTGATATGTATAATATCAGTCAAACATCTATATATGGGGATACTGGTACAAATGTTGTGTGGAACGGCACAACATGGGACTCATTAGGTTCAATTAATGACGTAACAGACCAACAGGTGCAAGAAGCTGTTAATCAATTTTTAATTCAGAATCCTATTGCACCAACACTAACAGATGATGGTGTTCTTATCTTATAGTAGAAAGGGATTAAAATGCGTATATTAAAATTTATCGTAAACAAGCAAAAGATACGTCCAGACCCTACTTGTGATTTTTCTGGTCTGATCAAAGGAACATCTGGTTACCTGAAAGCTTCTTTTAGTTTTTCACCGGAATGGAACGGATGCAACATCGCGGTTTCTTTTTGGCGCATGGAAAAAGAATATCCTGTTTTATTAAAAAACGGGCAATGTGAGATTCCGTCTGAAGCGTTGACTTGGGACTATTTTTCCGTTTCGGCAATCGGAATGAAATATGATGGAAGATACGTGATAACTACTGATAAGACAAAAATATCTCAGAAAGGGTGACATGATGGAAACAGCATATGATTTGCTTTTAAATTCCTTACCAGATGATGCAACAGCTGTAAGTGACGATAACAGTATATGCGTTATCGAACCTATGTCTCGACAGATTGTTGTACCGGGAACATTGGTTATCGGTGGTGTAGAATCGGATAAAAATTCCGAGCGAATAAAGTTTTCATGTCCCAAGGTGGTTGGAGATAATCTGGATTTATCAGAATTTCAAATCAGAATAAATTTCAGAAACATCAGTGCGACAATACCGCCGATAATTGTTAAAGATCAGTATATCTGCGAAGATGTAACTGTAGATGGCGACAATATTTCATTTTCGTGGTTAATCGGGCGAAATGCTGCGAAGAATAGAGGAATCTTACAGTTTATTGTGTGTGCAGTAAAGGTAAATTCTGATTCAGAAATCCTGATCGAGTGGAATACCACCTTGGCACAGGTAGAAGTGCTTGAAGGTATTGAGGTAGGTAAAGTACAGCCTACGGAATCAGAAAAAGATGTGATTGCACAGCTTCTGAAAATAACAAAAGAAACATCTCACCAAGCAGTGACAGCGGTAAACGAAGCAAAGAAACAGGCACTCAAAGAAATCGAAACAGCAAAAGTACTTCCTCGTCTTAGCGATGATGGTGTACTTATTTTTTAGGAGGAGGTTAGAGAATGGCAGATTCTATTTTAAAAATACGTACACAAGACGGGGATAAACCCATAGGCTATCCAGGACTTGCGGATAAGCCTGTAGCGGACAAAACACTTGATATCGAGGGTGCGTTCGCAGATGCCAAAGTAGTAGGCAATAAATTCAAAGCAGCAAAGGCAGAAACTGATTCGCTAAAGGAAGATTTAGGTGATAGATTATATTTAGACGATAACATTTTCGATGCATCAGCAGTTAGAAAAGATACCTATTATTCTAATCAAAACGGAACAATTATCGAAAAAACAAACCCTTCGTACGTTGGCTATATACTACATTTAGAAGATGCAAAAAAATATACGTTAACCGGCACTGATTATATAATTTATATCACCAAAGACGGAAGATATAAAGGTACTATTCAACCATCCAACCCGGTAACAATAAATACGGCACTATTTGAAGATGCAAACGAAGCATATATATCTATTAAAACAACAAAATATGATTTATCAACTTATATGATTGTCGAAGGAAATACGTTACCGTCTGAATATATTCAGTTTGGCTATCGTGTTAAGGGCGGGATATACGCAGAAAAGAAAGAAGTTAAGCAACTAGAAAAACGTATGAACGATATTTATGGTGCAATATATCATGTCGGTAACGGCTATGATTATGAAACGTTTACGGAATGCATGAAAGCACTTGAAAATGATACGGAAAAGAAAATTATATATATACATGGCGGTGTATATGATTTATTTAATGAATTAGGGGGTTCTGATTACGCTTTATCTATTACAGCCGGTACGCCGTGGTATGAATGTAATGTTATTGTTCCACCAAACACTAGCATAGTTGGCATCGGTTATGTCGAATTAAATTTTAAGCCAACAGTTGATGAAATCGGTCAAGTTGCCGCTAGTTTATTATCACCAATCAACATAAGAGGTACTTGTAATATTGAAAACTTAACTATAATTGCGGATAATTGTCGTTATTGCATCCATGATGAGTCAAGTGGTGATAATACTTTTTTGGGAGCTAATAAAAAGTTTAGAAATATAAAATGCATCAAACAGCGCTCGGGGAATGTTGGGTATTCACAGGCATATGCATCGGGAATTGATGCAGATCAACACGTTATATTTGAGGGGTGTTATTTTGAAAGTAAAAACAATTTACCGTTTAGCATTCATAACCGTATAATCGCAAACGGCAATGCGATTGCACATTCTGCTAGTATTGAAATTGACAATTGTGCGTTTGTATCATCTGAAAATAGTTTCGGCATTAGGCTCGGCAGCGCTACGTCTGAACAGCAAAATATAACCACGCGTATTTCAAATAGCTATATATCAAAAGGGGTAAATGTTGTAAATGAAGATAAAACATCCACCAACCCGAAAAACCCTTATAACATTACCATGTATAGATGCAATAACAAAACGGTAGATATCTCTGCAACTAATAATATTTATGAGCCAAACATATTTGACTAACATGAGTATACTCTATTAACTAAAGAGGGCTTTAGTGAATTAAGTAAAAAAGTGGGGAGGATTAAAACCCCTCTCCACTTTGCAACGGCATTATTAACAGCCAGAATCTTCTTGCTTAGATACAGCAAATGTCCTCACTGTATTTGCACCAGGAACATTGCCATCATTAATGCACTTAGCCATACGAAGCATAGATATAATTTGCGATGAAGACGGATGCTCTTTGTCACAGTTTGGACAAATTACCTTTTCCGTGTTAATTTGTTCATTTACGTAATAGTTGCAATTACAAGTGCAATAGACTTTTAATTTTAAAAACATTTTGCGACACCTCCTTAATAGGTTGATTGTAGCATATTTTCAAAACATGTACCACGACTTTTGTTAATTATTTTTAAGTGAAAATTGAATAAAAGATACCCATTTCGCATATGGCGTGTTATAATATGCGTAACACAAAAAAAGAGGAGCTGGACTCCCGACTACCAATCAAAAAGTCCAACTCCAAGCACCACAAAGGGTACAGTATTATTATATCACAGTACCTTCCCTTTGCGAACCCAAAAGGAGTGTTATATGAGAGGTAGAACACGACAAAAACAATCTGTATGGATTTCAACAATAACAGAAAAAAACAATGGAATCGACAAAATTCTTGTCTATTCAAACCCGCAAAAGAAGAACATTTCAGTGTCGGCAACGGCAGGTACACCGGAAGAATTATCCGCCGGAATCGTTCCTGATTATGACCGGTACATTACAGTTTTTGACCGAACATTTCAGCCAAAAGAAGGTGATGTTCTGTGGATTGATACTGTGCCGGAAATCAATATAGACGGAGCTTTGATTCTTGACGATGATAACAGCCCAACCGTTTTGCCGGACTACAGGCTTAAAAGAATCCTTGACACTCAAAAAGGGCAGGTCGCCCGATATGGAATAGCGAAAATTGGTGGTAACAATGAGTAAGAAAACGATCCAGTGCAGTTTGAACCATAATTCTTTACGGTCCGCAATTCAGCAGTTGGAAGCATACCAGAAGGATGTTCAAAGGAAGAACCAGATTTTCATTGACAAACTGGCTCAAGAAGGAATACAGGTTATTCAAACTACGATGGAATCTGTTCCGGATGAGGAAAAAGGTTCTTACTACACGGAAGTTATCAATAACGGACATGGCGATATCATTGGTGCGGCAGTCCGGCTTTCCGGTGATAAGGTTCTTTTTATCGAGTTTAGTGCTGGTATTTCTTACGGAACGGACAGCTATCCATTGCCGTCCGGTGCTGATTATGGTGTTGGTACTTATCCAGACCAAAAACACGCTTACGACCCGAACGGATGGTGGTATGTGGACGAAAGTGGACAGAAACATCATTCTTATGGTAACAGGGCATACATGCCGATGTACCATGCGGAAGAAGCTATCATTATGCAGATACGACATATCGCAAAAGAAGTGTTTGGAAGATAGAACGGAGCCCGGAGCGATCTGGGCTTCTGTTTTTTTACCTTAAAACTAGATGAAAATAATCCAGTTTGTTATACGATTTGCCTATGCAAAAATATGGAATCATATGGCTTGTTTTTTGTACAATTAAGATGCGAAGCATCTACCGGAACGGTAGGTGCTTTTTTCATGCCAAAAAATAAATCATGAAATGGCAATTGAATTTATTGATAGAGCAAGGAAGTTCTTAGAGTAATCAAAAGTCCGTTGGACGCCGATAGGAAAAAGCATTCCGGACTCTTATCGCAACTCGAGCAAGGGGGAGATATCCCCGTTGTAATTACTTTATCAAACCTTCGTATGTTGCTTCAAACGGTCAAAAATATACGGAATATTTAGCAGCAAACATGATTGAACAGGCAAGGTGATGTAAATGCCGGAAATATTAAAAAATCCAATATCCGAGATATACGAACGTTGGAATAAAGCTGTCGAACCTGTAGTTGGCAAAGGAAACTTCTCCATGGACAGAAGCCAGACCCTTGCGTCTGGAAAGAAAGCCTATGCAAGGCTCTACATGTTGGGAAACGTTCTGACGGAAGGAGACCTTGAAGGTGATGAATGCGCCACGGTTCCGACTATCCAGATTGAGTGCTTCGCCACAGGTACAGCTCCACTTGCAAAAGTATATCAGATTGACAAAAAAAGTCATCAATCCATGATTGACATGGGATTTCGTAGAACCTACGGCCCCGAACTCATGGGGAATGCTGATGATAGTATCAAGCGGCTTGTTAGCCGATACACAAGAATTTACACCGGGCAGTTGCTGGGTGAATGAAAGGGGTGAGATGAATGGATCAGATCATGAATTATGTGAAACCGGAACTTCTGGTTGTAGCTGTAGTCCTGTACTTTGTTGGAGTATTCCTTAAGCAGGCAGAAACCGTAGCTGACAAATACATCCCGGGAATCCTTGGACTTCTGGGCGTGGTTATTTGCGGAATCTATGTTTTCGCTACATCTACAGTCGCGGGCGGTCAGGAAGCTGCAATGGCAGTTTTTACCGCAATCACACAAGGTATTCTTGTCGCAGGCCTGAGCACTTATGTGAATCAGGTCATTAAACAAGTAAGCAAAGAAGAGTAGAAGGGCGGTGATCCTTTCATCTCCCGGGCACAGGGTTACGTGCCAGAGCCGTAATGGCTCTTTTTTAATGCAATAATTTATAGCCGAAAGGCGGAAAGGAGCCAATATGGCATCAGGAAATATCGCAGGAATTAGTACCGTCGGCGCTCTTACCGGTTATGCAGTAGAGACAGTAGCGGGGACTAAACCAACAAAATTCAAACAGCTTCACAGAATAAACGCTTCTGATGAAATCAATATCGATGTTGAGACTATCGATGCGTCCGCTCTTGAAGACGAAATCGAGAGAACTATCGCAGGTCGTGGTTCAACCGGTGGTACATTCAATGTAACTGTAAACGTTACAGACGAAACAATCAAAGAGTGGGAAGATCTTATCAGTGCTTACAAAACAGCTCATGCAAGTGGTCTGTCTATGTGGTATGAGGAATATTACCCAGCACTTCAGAAAGCATTTTTCACCAAGATCGAGCCGCCGACTATCATTCCAAAACCGGCAAGAGACCAGAACGGTCTTCTTACTGTTGACATGTCCCTGACTATCAATAAGTATGTCGGCCCGGATACAGCAATCAAGCCAACCGAAACTGAATAACAAATATATCTAACTGGGAGGAAAACATATTATGTATAAACTTTTAAAGATTGGTAGCAAAGAGTATAAGCTGGAATACGGCATTGAGGCATCTCTTTACGATGATTGCGTCAAAAGTGTAATGAACACGCTTCTGGCAACAAGCGGTGGTGTGGACAAAACGCCGGAAGAAATGATTTCCGGCATGGCAAATATTCCGAACACAGCATTAACCGTGTTTTATGCAGGACTTCTTCAATATCATGGTGACAACCCGGATGCAGACGGTTCTGTTCCGAATCTTGCAACTGCGAAGAAACTTGCAGCACAATTCATTCAGGAACATAAGGATGATGAGCAGGGTAACTTTTACGGTATTTTTGCCATGTGTCTTGAACAAATGGAGGAAGACGGTTTTTTCAAACTGACCGGTCTGGAGACGTTCATGGACGATCTGAACGTAGCAGCCAAACCGAAGAAAACTCCGAAGAAGCCGACAGATCACCAGAAAAAAGCTACAGCGAAATAATCTGGACAGAGTTATATCCGGCGGCAGTTCGCATCGGAATGAGCCGGAAAGAATTTCTCAGAAGTACCATACGTGACCTTCAAGTAAGGATACGTGAGTACGAGAAAGGTAAACGTGATGAAATAGAAACTCAGGTAAAACTGATTGAATATCAGTCATGGCTTTCCGGCTTATATGTGAAATCTGCGGTATCAAGTGCACTTTCTGGCAAAGCAAAATATCCAGATAAACCAATCACAGAAAAAACAAAGAAACCACAGCTTGAAGAAAAAACAGATGTTCCGAAACGGTCTGAAGCTGAATTGAAGCAGGAAGAACGTTACTACGAACTTCTGATAAAAAAGGCAAATGCGAATATCGCTGAGATAGGAAGTGAAGAGGGCAGACAGGATGAATAAAAAGTCTTGTCTGCCCTTATTTTTTTTGATTAAAAGGAGGTGTTTTTTGTGGCTGATAATACCATTGATACCCTTGATATACAAATAAACAGTAGTACCAGGAACGCTACAAAAGCATTGGGAAATCTGGCTAAAAAGTTAAAGGATGTTGACACAGCACTGGGGAACGTCAATACTGGCGGGCTTAGAAATTATGCTCGTGAAATTGGAAGAGTATCAGCAGCCTTACAGACATTAAACAAAACAAAAGTTAGCGTGCCGGACTTAGCTGGATTAACCGGTCAGCTTCGAAGCTTGTTAAAGGTTGACTTTACGACACTTGGGGCAAGCACGAGATCCTTGCAGAATCTGGCTGCCGGATTAAGCTCTTTAAAAGGTGCTTCGAACATTTCAGTCCCAAAGATTGATACCAAAAACGTCAAATCAGCGGTAAATGCTATTCAAAAATTCCAAGAGATTGATGCTGCGAAAATGCAGCCAGCAATAACCGGTGTTGAAAAGATTGCTAGTACCATGAACGCTCTTAACGGAATGAACTTCAAAGAATCCAAAATCGCGAATGTTATCAATTCCTTAAGCAGACTTGCGGCAGCGGATATGAGCGGATTTGACACTTCAAAGATGGGAGAAATCATCAAGAGCATCGATAGTTTAAACGATATTAGGGACGTTTCTTCCAGTGTCAACCGGTTCACAAGTTCATTGGCAAGACTTGCTAATGCCGGAGGAAAAGCAGACCAATCAGCGGCAGGCTTGAAAACCCTTGGAAAGAGCTTAAGAAAAGTTATTAATGGCATGCTGTTTACAGTAAAGCCCTCAGAATCCATAAACATGTTTGTGCAATCCATTTCACGGCTGGCAAATGCAGGTGACAAAACCGGTAAAACAGCGTCGCAATTGGAGAATTTAGCCGTAGAAGTGAAGAAATTCTTTACTTCTATGCAAGATGCTCCGCGGGTCAGTGAGAATACACTGAGAATGACAGAAGCTCTCGGGCAGTTGGCGGCAGCCGGTGGAAAAGTAGGGACTGCCACAAACACTGTGGTTAATTCCTTTAATAAACTTTCTTCTGTCGGCTCAAGACTTTCTTCGTTACTTGGTACAGTAGCAACAAAAGCAAAGAGCGGACTGGGATTTCTGGCAACTGGACTATCTAATCTAGTCAGCAGAAGCAGCGGACTGAAAGCGGCATCTTTCAATGTGGGTTCTTTCATTAAGACCGTCCTTGGCTTCAAAGCGGCTTCAGCTGTAATGAACAAATTCAGCGAAGTTATGGGTGGAAAAGGAATCCTTGAGATCGGTTCCGATATCGCTGAGGTCGAGAACGTTGTAGATGTTGCTTTTGGAAGCATGGCAGATCAGGCATACAAGTTTGCATCTACGGCGACAAAACAGTTTGGATTATCGGAACTGGCAGCAAAGAATTATTCCGGAACTATGATGGCGATGCTGAATGCTTCTGGCGTGGCGCAGGAATCCGCTGCGAAGATGTCAACAACTCTTGCAGGATTAGCCGGAGATTTGGCGTCTTTTTACAACATTGATACTGATACCGCCTTTTATAAAATAAGGGCGGGCATTTCGGGTGAAATCGAGCCTTTAAAGCAGCTCGGAATAAATCTTTCAATTGCCAACTTACAAGAGTATGCGTTGTCGCAAGGTATTACAACAGCCTATAATTCCATGACACAGGCGCAGAAAACAATGTTGCGTTATAACTACATCATGTCAGTTACAAGTGCGCAACAGGGGGACTTCGCCAGGACAGCCGGCACATACGCCAATCAAGTACGTCTCCTTACTATGAATCTTCAGTCCCTTGCATCTGTTATCGGACAAGGCTTAATCGCAGCGGTTCTTCCGGGAATCCAAGCTCTTAATGCTTTGATGTCAAAGCTTATGCAGGCTGCGGAAACATTCCGTAACTTCATGTATGTTCTGATGGGGAAAAAGATTAAAGGTTCCACAAGTGGGGTCGTAAACGATCTTGCCGGACTGGAAGATTCCTCAGCAGACCTTAGCGGATTACAGGATGCCGGAGATGCAGCGGCTTCCGGACTGGACGATGCTACTTCATCAGCGAAAGCTCTAAAGAAAGCTCTTTCTGTTCTTCCGTTTGATGAATTGAATCAGCTGACAGATAACTCTAGTTCATCTAGCTCAACGCCTAGTACTGGGACAGGCAAAACCGGCACTGGAACAACACCGTCATTGGGTCTTGGTGGAATCACTGACCAGATAGATGATGCTCTGAACAAAGAAGAAACCCCTATCAACAAATGGGCTGAAAAAATCCGTAAAGCTTTTCTCAACCACGACTGGGAAGGACTCGGAAAGACCATTGCAGATATGCTTAATATCGGAATCCGAAAGATCTACGATGTTATCAGTTGGAGTAATGTGGGGCCGAAAATCTCTGCATTTTGTAATGCGTTCACTCGTTCTTTTAACAGCCTTGTTGAAAATATTCACTGGGATAGATTAGGGCGTACTGTCGGAGCCGGTATCAATACTCTGGTCAACACCTTTGAGCTTCTGATCGGGCCGGGTGGTATTGATTTTACAAACATCGGCAACAAACTGGCAACTGGACTTCGGGGAATGGTTGACGAAGTTAATTGGCCAAACCTTGGACAAGTCCTTGGCAGTGGATTCATGGTAAGTTGGAATATTCTGGACGGTTTTGTTCAGAAAATGTCTAAAGAGAATAATGCCGGTTTGACTGGTTGGGAACAATTGGGGACCGCAGTTGCCGATGCAATGAACGGAGCTTTTGGCAGAATTTCATTCTCCAAAATAGCAACTACGATTGCGACCGGATTAAACGGTGCATTTCAAACATTGGCTGCATGGACGCAAAAATTCAGTTGGGACGAACTGGTAAACAACATTTCCAACGGAATCAATACTTTTATTGGAAAATTCAAGTGGCAAGAGAACGGAACATCCTTAAACACTTTTATTACCAACTTACTGAATGCTCTGGTTGATATCGCAGAAACAACAGACTGGGAATCCTTCGGAAGAGGCATCGGACTATTCCTTAGTCAGATAGACTGGGGAGCTCATTTAAAAAAATTAGCCACAGTATTACTGGACGTGCTGAGCGGAATCTGGAAAGGACTTGGCAGTACATCCGCGGGAAAATTCGTGGATGCTGTTATTTTTGGAATTGTTGGCTTTAAAGCATTTAGCAAAATCGCTCCGTTCGTAGATGGAATCGTGAAATTCTGTACAGGTTCAACAGTTGAGGATAAACTGTCCAAAGGCATGCAAAAGCTTCTGGGAAAAACAATGGAATCTGCGGCGACAAATTCCAGTTCATTATTTGGAGGCCTTGCCGGAAAAGCCGGAAGTCTTGCAACAAAGCTTACTTCTCTTGCTACTGCTATAGCACCGCTTGTCGGAACTGCCGGACTTATCGTTGGAATTGGTGCGGCCGCAATTGCCGGAGTAAAAGGCTTACAAAGTCTGATTGAAAAGATGCAGGGTGGAAATGGCATTGCTACAGAGTATGGAAATGCTATTAATGCTCTCATAACACAGCTTTCAAACTCTGGTGCAATCACCGAAGACGAGGCAAGCAAGCTGTTCAAACTGTCGGAAAGTATGGAGTCTTCCGGCACATCTGCCAGTGATGCCTATGCAAAAATTGCCGAAAAGCTGGGAACTTATGGAGTAACATCCGATCAAGCACAGCAGGCTCTTGCTAGATTATCACAGCAACAGTCAATCACATCCGATTCATTATCTGGGCTTCAAACAGCAATGGACGGACTTGGAAACTCTGTGATCAACACATCTTATAAGATCGACACTTCCAAACTTTCTTATGATGGGCTGGAAGAATCAATAAAACTTATGAGTGCACAGTTAGGACTTACATCTGACCAGTACACCGCTCTTGATACTGTTATTATGAATGGAGAAAACATTAAAGCTACAGCAAAGCAGACCTATGATAACCTTATTGCTACTTTAAAGGATATGGGAGTTAATACCCAAACAGCAGCTAAGATTATCGGGCAAGTTATGCCGGAAGCATTAGTGCAGGCGTCCAATACTGCAAATACTAGCGGAAAGTCCATGAAGAGTAGTATTTCTGGTAATGCTAAAAGTGCGGCCGAAAGTGCAAATAAAAGCCTTGATTCTATCAAGAATAAATCAGACAGTGTCCTTCCGAGTGTAGCTACAGCAGCAAGTACGGCTTTTGGAAAGGTAAACACGGAAGCAACGACCAAGTGGGGTAACTCTTCCCGTGAAGTAACCAAGAATGTTCGCCAGATGAAGATTGATGCAAGTACCGAGCTTGGCAAAATGGATACTACTGTCCGCAGCCATTTTGGAAGCCAGTACAGAATCGCTCTTGGCAAATGGCAGAATCTTGGAAGGGATATATCTTCTTACATCCGGGGAACCATGAATTCAAGCATCGGTGGTGCGATTCAAGCGGTTGTAAGTACTATTCGAAGCAATTTCAGCAATATGTACAGTATCGGGCAAACGGCTATGCAGAATCTCCGAAACGGCATAGAGTCAATCAACATCAGGACTCCACATATTTCTATGGATTATACCGACTGGCAGGACGGAAAAACCCATAAGTGGCGGTACAATTCGAGAGTTGACTGGTATGCCAAAGGTGGTCTTTTCAATGCAGCATCCGTGATCGGTGTCGGTGAAGCCGGAAAGGAAGCAGTCCTTCCGCTGACCAACAAACAGGCCATGAAGAGTATCGCTGACAGCATCACCGGAAACATGCCAGACGGAAGTATTGGACTGAGTAAGGAAGAAATGGCACAGGCGGTAACGCAGGGCGTTGCCATGGCAATGATGAACATGAATGCCGGTGGGAACTCATCTCCACAGTACATTTCCAACACGATCAATCTGGACGGACGTGCTATTGCGAAAGCGGTCACAAAAGCCCAGAACGACAACAACAGGCGGAAAAACCCTAGTCCGGCATGGTAAAAACCATTGCGTTTTCCACTGGATTGCGGTATAATAAATGAGTAACAAGTAGCACCTATATCTTGTTATATTGTGCGAAAAAACAAAATATTGAGCAGACTTTTAAGATGATATTTACTTGTGGGTTGAAACAGTGACCCGTTTCCCGTGATACCGTCTTGGAGTCTGCTCTTTTTTGTTTCCAAGCTGGTAAAACCAACAGGCTTACCCGACGGGGGACAAGCGTAATTCCATGATACGCCTGCCTGTTGTTTTTATAAATCATGGGTCTGTGACGAAACGGCAGTCACGCATTAACGACATGGAGGTTATCTATATGAAAGGTCGAAAATTAGCTTCCCCAAAACAAATAAAATTTGCCAGAGTAATTGCTGAAGCTCTTGATATTAATATGAGCTTTAATGAAGGCGATAGTTACTATGATGTTAGTGAATTTATCAGAGAATACGAAGACGAATATAAAAAATGCAATTGGAAAAAAGCAAGTATTCGCCAAATTGATTACGCTAATGCAATCTCACGTGCTTGTTATGGATACAAAAAGTTTGATGAAAATAGTTGCTATGGTGATGTTTCTGATTTTATATCAGGGAACAAAGATGCGTATGCACGTATATTGTGGAGAGAATCCATTATAGAAAAAAATAGCGAAGATACTGTTGAATGTAGTAAAGATTTTTCGACAGAATCAATGCTGTTTTTGTGTGATAACTTATATAAAGTTCATGGCATATACGCTTTTATTGGCGAAGATAATACCATTTTGTACATTGGAAAATCAATTGATTTATCACAAAGAATCACATCATCTTATAGAGAACGAAAAAACTCGGCAAAAATTACCCGAGTAATGTTTTATGCGGTAAATAATATTGCAGATACAAATATTTTAGAAATATTACTCATAGCCGAAAATAATCCGGTTCTCAATGAAGATTGCAAAACAGAAGACTCCCCTGAACTGTTTCATAGTGGAATAGACATACTCCGGGATTTCAGCGAAATTCCACTTAACAATTCAGAAAAGGAGGTCATGTGATTATGGCAGTATTTAGAGTGCACAAAACAAAAAATTATACATTGATGAGTAATCATCATTTAAGAGATAAGAATTTAAGCCTTAAAGCAAAGGGGCTTTTGTCAGTGATGTTTTCTTTGCCGGATTCTTGGAATTATTCTATTCCGGGATTATGCGCGATCTTGAAAGAAAACGAAACAGCAGTAAAGTCAACTATAAAAGAATTAAAAGCGACAGGATATCTTGTTGTGGATAAGAAAAAACCTTGTAAAGAAGAGGGACGATCTAAGTTTGAATACATTTATAATATTTACGAAACACCGCAGGAAGTGCCAAACAATGACATTATTCAAGCGCCGCCTCAGCAAGGTATAGAAAACCTACCCCTAGAAACTCCAGGGGTAGAACATCACCCCCATAATAAAAGAACTGATATATTAACTACTGATAAATCAATTACTGATACAGATAAAGACTTTATTTTATCAAATAAAGAGAAAAAGACTTTATCAAAGAATGATAAAGGTTCAAAGACTTCTGCTCCTAATAATATTAATATACTAGATATAAATAATATACCCTCACGTACAACTGAGCAGAAGGAAGTGTACCGCAAGCAAAAACAGAAAAATCGTTCTGAGAAATACCGGGACGAAGATGTACCGCAGATTTTGTACAATAAGTTTAATTCGCTGTATGGTGAACAGGAGAATATTCTGGAAGATCATGACATCTGTCTGACCATGGCAGTTATCACTTATTACTTCAAGCAGTACCGGGAACACATGGGCGAACAGCATACAATGATTTCTGCCGAATACGCAGATCAGTTCATGGGTGTTATCATTGGCGATGATTCACCACTTCTGAAAACGGACGTGGAAGAAAAGGATGAGCTCCGGTTCTATCAGGACATGATAGATGAGTTTTTCAAATCAGACCTTGGTCAACGAAACGGGAAAGATTTTGACTACCACATCTGGCTATTCTTCTCCGAGGAGAATCAGAGAATCTTGTGTGAACGGGTAAAGCAGAAATGGGATAACCAAGAATACATTGACTAAACCAAGCCAAAATCCGTTTGAAATACCATAGGTGATAATTTCCTCACATGGCACATAAAAATGGATTCTAGCCGATTTTATCCAATCAATTATCGAGAAAGTAGGGAAAGAAAATGGAATATGTTATGATTCTGAACGCAGTATCAGTGATCGCTTGCTCAGCGGCTATTGCCACGGCCTGTAAAGTGACAGGTTCAGCGTGGCCATTGCTGGCATTTATTTTAATCCCCAAATGGGGATATCATCATTTTGACGACAAGGAGGAAGAAGATGAACCGGAGAAAGATCAGACTTCGTAAAGGCCAGTACAGAAACATCCGGAAGATATTGAATTTGATGGCAACAAAACGTGGGATAACGAACAATGAGTTGCGAATGCGCGGCCGGAAACCTATGAGGTGGAATCAACTGATAACATACCACAAACGGAAACCGTATATCTAGGGAGGAAAAAAAGATGAAGAAAAAATTAAAAATCATGTTACTGGCAATCCTGTGTCTGTGCTTTGCCGGAGGAGCTGCCGGATGCGCTCTGATGGACGATACTATTAATGACATCAAAGGCGATCTGGTTGGAAATGGATATACAATCCGTACCTACGATAACTACGGTCAAAAGGTCATGACCACGGTCGGCAACAAGATCAATATTCAGGGCAATCCTGTCGAGACTACCTCTTACAGTAGTGACGGATCTGTTGTTACGGGATACGAGATGTCATCTGTCATCACGATCAATATTGATGGCAAGGAAATCCAGAGTTGTGGAGATACTTGCATATTTGAGCAGGATGGTCTGCAGCCTGACGTAGACTTTGAACAGACTGATATTTACAGTCAGTCAACCGGCAAGCTTTCTGATAATACATATGTAGCAGGTATCGTAAATAAATATAGGAATTATTTCGGCAAGGCACGTGTTGTGGTTATTAAATCTCAGTTGGGACAGCCTATCGTAGCATATTCTGGTGATGAGGTATTTTGGAAGATTCCTAAAGACTTACCTAAAATGACGAAATTGATGATCGATGGTAAAGCTCTATATATTCACAGAGCTAATTTCCAGATCATTGATACGGCTTTGCTAAAATAAAACAGCTTAAATTCGGGCGTTAATTCCACGAACAATAAAATCTGCGTTCCTACACAGAAAATGGATTTTAGACGATTTTTCTTAATCAATTACTATCATTCTCATTGTAGTTTCTTACGCCTGGATGTATAATTAAATTATCAATCCAAGGGAGGAAAAAGAAAATGAAAAAGTGGAAAAAGCTTACAGTGATTTTGCTGGCAATGATCTTGGCGCTTGCCATGTCGGTTCCGGTATCGGCGGCAATGTTCCCGATAGACATAGGAACCACCGATGATGGCGATTTTATCCAGAACAGAGGCGGAACTGAAATAGGTGGACGTACTGTTGACCGGGATATGTATGTAGGAAGAAATGCTGATTTTACATTCTACGGAGAATTGACAGTACACGGAAATTTGTATATTCTTGGAACATTCAGGAACCACGGAACAGTTAATGTTGATGGTAACATCTTCTGTCTAAATTATTATCAATGGAATTACTTGTTAAAACGCGCATCACAAAATGATGAAAATGGTAATACTCAATATTTTGACCACGGAAATTTCTACAACTATGGAAACATATCATCAACTCCATATGTGGATGCGAACTATGCGTTTATTCAAGTCCCCACGGTTTGGTACTGCAACCATTCTTCCGCAACAGAAGCGACATGTACAAAGGCTAGAGTATGTAATGATTGCGGAAAGGTTTTGGGAAAAGCTCTAGGACACAGATGGAAATCTGCGACATGCACAAGCCCTAAAAAATGTACACGATGCGGAGTTGCCAGTGGAAAAGCTTTGGGACATAAATGGTCTGCATGGAAAACCACCAACAAAGCGACTGTGTTCAAGAAAGCAGTTCAGACAAGAACCTGTACAAGATGCAAGGAAAAAACTCAAACTCGTACAGTTGGAAGTAAATTAAAACCTGTATTGAAATTTTCACGTAGCAATGTAAAAATTCAGAATTGCGGAATGTATAACATAAAAGTTACTATGGCAAACGGTGACAGCGTAAAAGCTGTTGTTCCGCAAAATAAAAAGTTAGTTAAAGCACGATTTGGATATCAAAGAAACAAAATATCCTTGTATACAAATACTAGAACAGGCAAAACAAAAGTACTGGTAAAACTTGCCAGCGGTAAAAAAGCATATATAACCGTTACAGTGAGTAGTAAATATCGCAGAAACAACAATGTTTCGGTAGGTGATCTTTTTACGGATTGATCAAAACTAGAACCGGGGAGAAATCTCTGGTTCTTTCTTTTTGCTCGAACATCATATGTAAAAATATGGAATCATATTACGCCAAAAAAGTATAATGAATAATCATAAAGCGTCTATCTTTGATAGGCGCTTTTTTCATGCGCAAAAATGAGGTGATTATTCAATGGCAGACGTTTTTATAAAAATTAATGGTGTAGCGATGCCTTGTCCGTCCTCTTTTACCTGGGGGCTTCAGGATATATCAGCGTCAGAATCCGGAAGAACAGACGATACGATCATGCATAAGAATCGTGTTGGGCAAAAGAGAAAACTGGAAATAGGTTGGAACGCACCGGAATGGGAAAAAGCTTGCAAAATCGTGCAGGCGGTCAACCCAGAGTACATTTCTGTTGAATATCCCGATCTCTTGTCTGGAAACAAACACGAAGTCCGAACCTTTTATGTTGGCGACCGGTCCGCTCCTTTTAAGTGTTGGTGGATTGGAAATCAACGAATGGAAGGATTGCAATTCGACCTGATCGAACAGTAGGAGGTGAGAGATTGAGAGATATTTCAAACAGATTCAAGAATGAACAGGATAACGATAACAGGAATTATTTAAAATACGCAGACATAACGCTGACGGATGGGATGGTTATCAATCTTACCAACGCTGATTTTTGGTCAAACGGTATGAAGCTTGAGGATTCCGTGTCTGACGACAACGTTTTCAAGATCGGGTCCGCAAATATCAACACATTGAATCTGTCAATCAATAACTTTGACGGAAAGTATACAGACTATGATTTTACAGACGCTACGGTGATCTGCTATGTAGGAATTGAACTTGAGTCAGAAGATACCAGTGCATTGCTCGATACCACCGGCGATAAGATTCTGGATACGACCGGTAATGAAATCATAGTGCATAAGAATGCTTTGATAGAAAAAATCCGAATATGCACAATGACGGTCATAGATACTCCGTACCAGAATACTACGATCATCGAACTACAATGTGAAGATAACATGCGGAAGTTCGACCGTGATTATTCAGCAAGTAAACTGAGGTATCCAGCAACAAGGAAACAAATAATACAGGATGCTTGCAAAGTGTGCGGAGTAACACTGGACACGCTTAATTTCTATCAAGATTCTTATCAGATACCAGCAAGGCCCGATGATGAGGCGCTGACCTTCAGACAAGTTATAGCATGGGTATGTCAGATCGGATGCCAGTACGCCAGATGCGATAAATATGGCAGATTGACTATAAAATGGTATGACACGGAAATTGCTGATGCGAACAGAGTAGTTATAAAATCCACTAATGGTTTTACCCCAAACCTGGACGATGTAGTGATAACTGGTGTGCAGGTAACAGAGTATCTGGAATCTACGTCTAAGGACGAAGAAGCGAGCTCGTATCTGTACGGAGAAGAAGGATATGTTCTGAAAATCAGTGGAAACAAACTGATTCCGCAAGGAACTGGCGAGGTTGTTGCAAACATAATCGGAGAAAAATGCGTCGGGATGTCTTTTAGACCGTTTGAAACAGAATGTTTGACTGATATAGTTCTTGAAGCCGGTGATGCTGTTCTGATCACCGATAGAAAAGGGAATAAGTATAAAAGCTATTTGACAAATGTCGTGCTGCAACCGGGGTCGTTTGAACAGATATCCTGCAGTGCCGAAAGTGCAGCCCGGAATAGTTCAAAGACCTATTCACTTGTAACGCAAGCGGCTGTCGATGCCAGAAAGTCCGTTTGGAGAGAGCGGACTGCCCGAGAGCAGGCATTGCAAGACTTTAAATACCGGCTGGACAATTCCACCGGTGTTTATACCACGGTCCAGACTCAGCAGGACGGTAGCCAAATTTTTTATTTGCATGATAAACCCACACTTGCAGAATCACAGGCTGTATGGAAGATGACCGCAGAAGCATGGGGCGTTTCGACAGATGGCGGTCAAACATGGAACGGTGGAATGACCGTTGACGGAGATACGATCGTAAGGATTTTAAACGCTGTTGGTATTAATGCTGACTGGATTAATGCCGGAGCAATCACGGTAACAGATGCCGACGGAAACATCATCTTCTCTGTGGATATGGACACGAAATCCGTATATCTCGATGGAAGCGTTCAAATTGGTGGGGGAAAATCCCTTAATCAAACATTTGCAAATTATCTCCAAGAGAGTAAGGATTATTCAGACGGAAAACTATCTGACTACGCTGAAACGGTCACTGGCTCACTGGGAGATCTGCAAGACCAGATAGATGGTCAGATTGAAACGTTCTACTACGATTATGAACCTACACTCCAAAACAAACCTGCATCAGGCTGGACAAGTGCAGCAGAAAGAAAGAAGCACATCGGTGATTTGTTCTTTAATAAAACGACCGGTTACGCATATCGCTTTATGCAGGACGGAGCAACGTGGGGTTGGACATTGGTACAAGATACCGATATTACGAAAGCTATGAAAGCTGCTGAGAACGCACAGGATACCGCAGATCATAAGCGTAGAGTGTTTGTGACAAAGCCGCAGCCACCTTACGATATCGGTGATTTATGGTCGCAGAGTGAAGATGAAGGTGGAGATATCCTTACCTGTACAGTTTCAAGAGCAAAGGGAGCATCTTATGTTCAGTCGGATTGGCAGAAGCTGAATAAATATACCGATGATACAAAAGCAGAAGAGGCTCTTGAGGCTGCGTCCCTAGCTAGAAACATGACCATGCAGCTCGATAACGACTATCAGGGCATCCCGGTTGACAGCGACGGCAACTATACAGAAATCCCAGAGTGCACCACAACAGCGACTGTTATGTACGGTACACAGGATATCACGGATAACTGTACGTATACGATCACGACGTCCCAGAACATACAGGGGAACTGGAATAAGGAAACTAAGACGTACACTGTCACCGGGCTGACCGCAGACAGTGGATGGGTGAACATTAAGGCGGCATATCTGAATAACCTTGTCGTATCGAAACAGTTCTCGATTGCGAAACAGTACGCCGGACCGCAGGGAATCCCGGGCGTTGGAACGGATGGAAAGACAACGTATCTGCATATCCGGTACGCACCGGTACAGAACCCGACAGCAGCACAGATGAGCAAGACACCAAACAAGTATATCGGAACTTATACGGACTTTTCCGGCGTTGACAGTACCGACCCGAGCAAGTACACGTGGGCGCAGTTTAAAGGAGATCGAGGCGTACAGGGTCCGAAAGGCGATACCGGCGAACGAGGATTGCAGGGACTTCAAGGAGAGAAAGGTGAACAGGGAATCCCTGGAGCCAAAGGTGCAGACGGAAAGACTTCTCATTTTCATATCAAGTACAGCACAGTTGCAAAGCCAACCACATCTAGTCAGATGACTGAAACCCCGTCAACTTATATCGGTACTTATGTGGATTTTGAAGAAACTGATAGTACCGATCCATCGAAATACACATGGGCGAGGTTCAAAGGAATCCAAGGCGAAAAAGGTGAGCGGGGTATTCCAGGTGTTGGTACCGACGGAAAAACAAGCTATTTGCATATAGCCTACGCAAATTCACCCGATGGAAAGACAGGTTTCTCCGTATCAGATTCCACTAATAAAAAATATATTGGACAATATACAGATTTTCTGCCAGACGACAGTACGGATTATACAAAATACTCATGGACTCTTATCAAGGGAGCGGATGGAAAATCTTCTTATACTTGGATGAAATACGCTACAAGACCAGACGGCCTCGACATGTCAGACAACCCAGATTATGTAAAACTTCTGGATTCCACCGGTAGTCCAATTTTGGACAGTGCCGGAGAACAAATCTATACGGTGACACAGGCGACCTATATTGGCATTGCAACGAATAAGGACACGGCTACAGAAAGCACTAATCCGGCGGACTATACGTGGAGCCGGTTCCGTGGCGTTGATGGATATGACGGCAAAGACGGAGCGAACGGCATCCCGGGAAAAGACGGTAAAGACGGAAAGACACAGTACACGCACCTTGCTTATGCCAACAGTGCGGATGGAACGAAAGACTTTTCGGTATCTGACGGAAACCGTGAATATATCGGCATGTACGTGGATTTCGTGGAAGCTGACAGCACTGACCCGACGAAGTACACTTGGTCGCTGATTAAGGGAGCGGATGGTGCACAGGGTGTACCGGGAACGCCGGGGGCGAACGGAAAGACGCCGTACTTCCATATCGCATATGCAAATAGCGCTGATGGTAGAACAGGTTTCTCCGTGGTTGATAGTGTCAATAAGCTGTATATCGGGCAGTATACCGATTACACACCGGATGATAGCACCGACCCAACGAAGTATAGTTGGACAAAAATCAAGGGTGAACAGGGAACTGCCGGAAGGACTTACTTCTTCCAGAGCAATGCAGATGTGTTGCTGATGGGAGCAGACAAGAAGATAACACCGGCACCGCTCATTGTGGATTCGTTCTACAGGGATGGAAACGGCGCAGTTGCACAGTCGCAAAAGGGATGGTGGAAACTGGAAAAATCCACTGACAACGGCGCTACATGGTCAGCACTCACGGTATCACAGACTGCGGCACTCGACCGGTTGAGTATCAATGTCAATAACCTGTCACTCAAGGCTCACAACATGCTCAAGGTTTCGCTGTACTTCGACCAGGCAAAAACAAAGCTTGCAGACTATCAGACGTTTTCCGTGGCGGTTGATGTGGCATCACTGACACAGGAGCAGATAGTTGATATCCTGTCAGACGGTGGAAAGTTCAAGGGGCTGTATTACGGCAAGGACGAAAGTGGAAACCAGACGCTGTACATCTCATTTAATGCCGCGAAAGGTGGAACACTTGTACTTGGCGGTAAAAACAACGGAGATGGTACACAGATTCTGTACGATGCTAACGGAAAACGTGTTAGTAAGTCGGATAATGACGGAACGCTGTACTACAAAACATATACAGACGAGAATAACTATACAGGTTTTCTGTTCAATAAAAACGGAATATCTTTTGTCGAATGGGTAAAAGGCGTAGAAACCATAACTCCCGGAATCATCAATTTTACAGCGGATAGAACGTATATCAACAACAATGTATACGTGTATGGCTGGGAGGGAAAAGCGCGTAGAAAGCCAGTTACATCAGCAGGTGATGTAGGTTCGAGAATTGATTATATAGGAACAGGCACAGGAACGACCGGCGGAAAAGAATACAGAAGAATGGCTGTTCGGGGACAGTGGGGAAGCACTACTGAAAACTATTATGCTACCGATTATGTCTACACAAACACAGGTGTTTCCGACATCCGCTTAAAAGATAACGTCAAAGGCAGCGAGATAAACGCTCTTGAAGCTGTAAACAGAATGAAAGTCCGTCAATTCGACTGGAAAAAAGGTGGACATCAGAACATCGGTTTCGTAGCTGATGAATTGGAAGAAATCGACCCGAACTTGGCACTGGGCGGCGGGTATGATGAAAACGGTGAGATGGATATTAAGCAGATTAACAGCCAGTATTTGCTGAACTACGCAATCAAAGCCATTCAGGAACTCAGTGCAAAGGTTGACGAGCAAGAGAAACATATCAAGGAATTAGAAAGGAGATTACAAAATGGCAAAATTTAATGAGTACACACAGAAAGCGACACCGGAAGATGCGGATACACTGATGATTTATGATGCGGCGGCGAAAGCAAACAAGCTTTCACCGTTCGGCGGAATCTGGAACTGGATAGTCGGGAAACTGACCAATGCGGTCATCAGCAACTTGCAGACATCGAATAAGAGCGTTATCGGGGCACTTAATGAATTAAATAGTAATCAAGCAATAACAATAACAAGCGTCAAGACAAGCATACTTAAAACAGAAATCGCACTGGCCAAAGCAGGAAACATAGTTGTAATTTCCTACACTGGAGATACAACAGATAATGTAAAACAAGGTGATTTGCAAGTAATAGGAACAATCCCTCCTGATTATGTACCGCGGCAAAAAATTACAATAGCTCCTATACAATCTACAACTCAACGAATACAGTTAACATTTGAAAATAACGGTAATATAACAGCTTATAATTACGGGAATAAAATAACCACACAAACTGCTTGCAGATACAACGGCTGTTATGTCTGTTAAATAGTAATAATGACTGGGGATTGTTTACACAATTTTTAATACCAAGAGGCGGTAGCTATATAAAAGCGCGAACATGTTGGTACAAAATATGGGAAAACTGGAAAAAGTACAATGCTGATTCTTAGTCTTCCCATTTAGTTCATTAAAAATTTCATAAAAAGCTACCAATGGAGTGCCCGTTCCCCACGCAGAAACGTGGATTAAAATGTGAAAGGAGTTGATAGAATTGGAACTAAAAGGAATTGACGTATCATCTAATCAGGGAAAGCCCGACTGGGCGAAAGCTGCTAAATCCGGCGTTAAATTTGCAATCCTGAGAGTACATCAGAGGGACGGCATTGACAGCTTGTTCGAATACAACTACAAGGGATGCAAGAGTAACGGAATCCTTATCGGCGGGTATAAATATTCTTACGCCCTAGCACCGGCACAGGCGATTGACGAAGCGGAAGATGTGATTGCTGCATTAAACGGGCGAGGACTGGACTTTCCAGTGTTCTACGACCTTGAGTGGCCTAATCAGCGAAAACTCGGCAAACAAGCTATTGAGAACATTGCAGTTGCATTTCTGACCAGAATGAGGAAAGCTGGTTACAAGGTCGGTATCTATTGCAATCTTGATTGGTACAATAATGCCCTGTCAGATGCGCTGAAAAAGTACGATTGTTGGATTGCTCGTTATCCTGCTAACGACAATGGTTCTGTACAAGAAAGATTACGTCCGACAGTCGGTGTAGGCTGGCAGTATTCCAGTAAAGGAAAAGTATCCGGTATCAGCGGAAATGTTGATATGGATGTGTTCTATAAGGATTATAAAGAGGAGGTTTCTACAATGGACAAAGCTATCGAAAAAGTGATTCTCGTTGCAAAAAATGAAATCGGGTATCTTGAAAAGAAAAGCAACAGCCAGCTCGACAGCAAGACCGCAAACTCGGGAAGTGCGAACTACACAAAGTACTGGCGTGATGTGAAACCATCTTATCAGGGACAGCCCTGGTGCGCTTGTTTTGTGAGCTGGTGCTTTATGGAAGCGTTCGGACTTGAAACAGCTAAGAAGCTTTTAAAGCACTGGCCTTATGTGTACTGCCCGACCATGAGCGGATTATTTACGCTTAACGCTAATCCAAAAGTTGGTGATATTGTAATTTTCAAACATAATGGCACGTTTACTCACACTGGATTAGTCACGGCGGTTGTCGGTGATCGTTTTTATACCATCGAAGGTAATACCTCCGGTGCATCTGGTATTATCGCAAACGGCGGTGGCGTTTGTGCGAAAAGCTATCTTAACAGTCAGATGCCGGGAACAAAATTCTGCACACCGGACTGGAAGATCGTAAATGGAACATCAACTAACATATCAACGACAGGAGGAAAGAAATATATGTTCACAACAGAAACAGTAGTAGCAGGCAGCACAGGACTTTCCGTTCTTCTCTTGCAGGAGATTCTTGTAGCGCGAAAATTCAAAGGAAAAGACGGTAAAGAGCTTGAACTTGATCGTTCTGCCGGAACAAACACCATTTACGCGCTGAATGCTTACAAGAAATCCAGGGGTATGAAACAGGACGGAATCTGTGATGCAGCTGTCTGGAAAGATTTGATTGCACTTTGACGAAAAATATGATATGATTTTACTAGATCAATCTTTGCCACACTTTTATTTATGATCGTGCATGTAGAGCACCGTGTGGCATAGCGCATGAGTGCAAGTTGATTAAAAAGAAAGAGTTGGGCGTAAAAACCCGACTCTTTTCTTACTCTTCGAGATATTTTTGATATATCTGTTCTATTTCTCTTTTTCGATTCTGAGCCATTGAAACAATGTCACCAGAGATCATCTTGATATCATTTTCGATATTTGAAATATAATCCATGTTTACGATATAGCTACGGTGGCACCGGACAAAACGCCGATCCAGAACTTTTTCTATCTCATGCAGACGCCGGTAAAAACCATACTGATGCCTGCACGTGCAATGGATGATGCACATTTGACCACGGCTTTCTATATATTCGATGTTACGAAAGAAAACCCTGTGGAAATCACCTTTGAATTTTACAGTGAGCATCCGTTCTTCCAATCTTCCAAGTGTAGTATCAATTACGGAAAACACCCTTCCATCTTCATGCCCTTTAATAACATACTGTGTTGCCTGAACATCAAAAGCATCACGCATGTAGCCGGCATGAGCTGTCCAGAACATCAGACTTCCGGAATAACCAGAGCCACGTAACTTATATGCTACATCAATACCATTTTCGCCGTCTTTTAAAATGATGTCCAATACGATCAAGTCAAACCATTCACCGTCTTTCACATCGTCCACAAGAGGGACACCAGAAGTGTATTCTGAAATCTGGTACGTTCTGTCGCCCTTTTTCTTCAAAAATGACTCAGCCCTTGCCTTGAAATAATCAATATCAAGCTGATTATCGTCAAGTATCGCTATTCGCATTAATACCACGCCCTTTTTTCGTTATGTGAAAACATGCTATTTATTCAATTTACCAATTTTTACAGTGAAATGTTGTAGAATTTACAATGTAGATAGTATTTATACAGATATTATACTACAGCAGTTTAATACTGTAAATGGGCTGAATTGCCGGAAATTTACCAAAGCTGCTCTCCTGTGTTAATAAAAGTGCTTAAAAATCCGGCAGTCAGTCCTAAAAAGATAGGTGATTTGATGAAACAAAAGACGAAAATACTCTTAATATTGATGCTTGCAGTCGCATTGATAAACACTAGCGCTTATTACATGCTTGTTGAGTTGCCAGACGTACAGGAAAGCGCGCATCTGGAGAACACTCAAAAACATGTTTCAAGCGTATGCAGAGTGGTTCATGCCAGTGCACCAGAATGCGACAATAAAGACATTTTTTGTAAAAGCATGATTTATTCTGCAATCACGAAGTTTATATTTGAGAACACGAAAATCCTAACCTATATCTGGCAATTCCCGAGAGCGAATATTTTGCCACAGTCCGTACTATTGCATTGAGGTGGGAGTATAGTAAAAACAGAACGAATGTTCCGGTTCTATTTCCCACTAACCGAACATATATTATTGTATAAAGCCGATCGGGAGGTATGCTATATGGACTATAAAGAAAAGATTATTGCACTTTTAGATAAAGTTAACGATGAATACATATTGAAAAGGGTTTACAAATTGTTGGTTTACCTATATTTGAAAGAATAAGATAAAAAAGGGCCGGGGATGTATTTCCCCGGCTTAATTATTATACAATCATAAGAATGATGCTGATAACATCGTAAATTAAAAAGAGGCCTAAACAAATTAAAGGAGTTATGAGAAGAGATATAAAGAAATTCATAACAGGAGTAACTCTTTTTACTACATCAAAGCTTGTACCGCATTTATTGCAAACGGCTCTTTTATTGGTATGAGAATATACGGTAGCCGTTTTCTTTGTTGCCATATGTACAAAATCGGGTGATTCTGTTAATTGAACGCCAAGGTCTGTGTTTCCGCAATGCGGGCATTTCAGCTTTTGCACAGTTCTTGGAACACCGTCTACCATCACATTTTCTGTATAAATGGTTTCTTTTATTTGCTGCTTCTGTTGATTGTCAAAAAGATAGTTCAAAAAGATGAATACAGCAATGGCAATAATAATCCAGATCATACTAAATCCTCCTTAGTAATTTTACATATATTATACCACTTAAAATTACAACAGCATAGTAAAAATATAAAAAGACCGGAGATATTAACCTCCGGCCCTTTCTTTTTTAATTGTTTTCCAGTTCTGTAAGGATTTCCTGGAGCTGTTTCCAACGCTCTTCACTGAGCTTTGCGAACTTCACGAGAATCTTCTTAGCAAATTCGTTGTCCCCGGTCATTACCGAATCGACGATAGCCTGCGCATCGCCATCGTCTTGAAACATTTCGCCGCTTCCATTCACGAGCCAATCATAATTGACTTTGAATTTACGGCAAATGTCTTGGACAGTTCGCTCACCAGGAACTTTGGTACCAATTTCAATCTGTGCAACGAAGTTTCTACTAATATTTAATTTATCAGCAAATTCCTGTTGCGTTAATGAAAGTTCTTTCCTTAATTCCTTAAGCCTACTATTCAAAAAGATCACCTCCTTTCTTGTAAATATAATACCACAAATTGTTTACAAAGTCAACAAAAAAGACTTGACAAATGTTTACTCAGGGACTATACTGTGTTTACAAGGTAAACAAAGAAAACAATAAAATGTTTACTCGAAAGGAGGGAAATTTAATGTCTGAAGAAAAACGTGAACTTATCAAAGATGTAACATCACGGCTTGGAAAGCTTCCAGTTGAAAAGCAGAATTATCTTCTGGGATACATGAATGGAGTTATCGACAGTACTGAAAACACTTCTACGAAAAAAGAAACAGAAACAACAGGAAGCGATTAAGAAAGGAGAAAAATCATGCCAAAGCGATTTTTGAAATGTTTATTTTCACCACGGGTTGTTAGAGTTCCAGATAAGACCCGGGTGGTGTGTTTTTCCAAGAAAGGAAAAAAATACCTGAAAGTATTTAATACTGAAAATGGAGCAAACATCTGCTTCCAAGTGGAATCCATCGACTATGCAAACAGTGATTTAAAGGATGAATACCACCCGGAAACAATGTTCGCAGACATTGAAAGCAATCAAAGCGTTACGATTTTGAACCAGTAGGTGTAGTCGTTACATTTTGAACATTTAGGGATGATCTTACCGGGTTTTACAGTTCTTTTAGAGTTGCAATTGCAGCAGGTGAAAACAGTAGTTTCAGTTACTTTTTCACCGGATCGGAAAAGACCATCTACGTATGGAAGTAATAACAAAATTCCTATCTCCTTTCAAATTACTCGGCGTTATAGAGCCTGTGGTTACATTATAAAGAGGTTAGGAACGAAACTCAATGACCCAACGCAAAATTGCGTTCGTTGTTTTAAGAAAGGGAAAAAGCATGAAAACATCCAAAATCGAAATTCGTCAGGTCAAACAAGAACAGGGAGTGTTCACAGAAATCCTTGTAGACGGTCACAAACTTGAGGGAGTAAGAAGCTTCGAATTAAAACAGGGAGTTGGTAATTCCGTTCCTATTCTTTCAATTGATCTGAATGCCTTAAATTTATCCACAGACTTGCAGACATTACAGGTGAACCAGAAAGGCATCGGAGAAATCGAAAGCATCAAATTCAAAGGACAGCAAATACCAGTTGAGTTTGGCGCAGAAGAATAGGCTCCCATATTTCAGAGAGCCGTGAGGATTACTTGCTGAGATTTTGCAGAATTGAACAATCACTGGCACGATTACAACAACCTGTAAAACCGGCATATTTACATTTTAATCTTCCGTTAATAGATTTTGGACTCTTATCTTCTAAAGAAGAAACGGAAATTTGAGTAAATTCGACAAAATAATCCTTATTCTGTTTTACACAAAAACCAGAATACACCATTAAACAAACACCTCCTTTCCATAAGGAGAGTATACCACAGAAAGGAGAAACATGAATAACTTAACAGTAACAGAATACAAGAACATTCGAGTTCTTACTACACAGCAGATTGCTGAAGCGTATGGAACTGATACAAGAATTATTTCAAACAATTTCAACAGAAATAAAGAGAGATATGCCGAAGGAAAACATTTTGTATGTCTTGAAGGAGATGAAAAGAGAGAGTTCCTCAACCATCATCAATTTGATGACGGTTCAAAAAATGCCAAAACTCTTTATCTCTGGACAGAGAAAGGAGCATTCCTCCATGCAAAGTCATTGAACACTGATAAGGCATGGGAAGTGTACGACAGACTGGTGGATGAATATTTCGAGAAACCGAAATTGCCATTATGGACTATGGATGACAAAATCCAGATTCTTGCACAGGGAAACATCGAGCTTAAAGAAAAAATTGATGCTGTCAATGATGACTTGCAAGAGTTCAAAAGAGATATGCCATTACTTGCACTGGAATGCCAGAAAATCACAAAGGCAAAGAATCAGAAAGTAGTCCCGATTTTAGGTGGAAAGAATGCACCGGCATACAAAGATAATTCCATTCGTCAGCAAGTTTATAGTGACATTGATGCACAGCTTCGCAGGGAATTTGGTGTGAATACCTACAAGGCAATCAAAAGAAACCAGTGTGATGTAGCAATAAAAATCATAAACGAATATGAGCTGCCGATGTATTTGAAAGATCGCATTGATGATGCGAATGCTCAGGGAAGTTTCTTGTAAGAAAGGAGGACAAAATGAAAAACCATATTGATAGTTATACGTTTTGGGGCGATAATGTTGAAATTTTTCATTCGCTTATCGGATTTAAAATCGAGGACATAGAATTCACAAATACGAATGAAGAAAAAGAACCGGTAATTATTCTTGGTTGTGTCAATGAACACCATGTAAGAATAGATCTCCTGCTTCAAGAAAATGGAGTATTTGTTTCCGAACCATATGCGGTTAATGAAGATCTCAGTGCTATTCGTTCAGAAAATCCTTCTGTGAGCAGAAAGAAAGCAACGCACACGGGAAAAATTGGAGAGAAAACAATTTCCGAATGCGTTGCAAGTGGAATTAATTCTGCTGTTCAGAATTCCATTCGTGATATTGACGAAGAAGATTAATTGTAAAGGAGCGAATTTTATGAGTAAAAAAAAGAAAAAGAAAAAGGCTTCTAAGATGGTACGAACATCAAAGAAACCTATTTCCTTAACATGTTTGATTAATAAGAAACCTATTTGCCAGATGGATATTTTTCGTTGAATGCTTCTAACGCAGATTCATAAGCGTTCATGTATTCTTCGAAATAATCGACAGTGACATGAACTTTGCCTGAATCAATTTGAGCTTGACGTTTTAAATGGCACGCGTCAATGCAAACTGCAACGGCTAAATCATGTGCACGTTTTTCATTATCGGTCATTTTTACACCTCCCTTCGGAGAATATTATATCACATCGCAAAAAGGAAATGGCAAACTAAAAAAAGAAACAATCAGGAGGTAAAAATCAGATGATTAAATGCGAAAAAGGAAACGTATCAATCAACGGTGCGGGAAATGAAGTTATCCATGATCTTTCGGAAATCGTATCTCGTACCTACAGTTCCTTTTCCAAAGCGTTCGGAGAGGAAAAAACAAAACAGATGATTTTCAAGGCGGTAAATGCCGGGATGGGAGAAAACAAATGACAAAAGCAGAGAAATTTAACCTGTACGCAGATACCTTGTATGGAATGTGCCGGAAAGCACAGGACACGGTTCCGGAATCATATGTGTGCTTTGAATGTAAGATATTCAGCAGCAAAAAGTTAGGGACGTACCGAACGATATGTGTAGGCATTACGACATCTGAGGGAAATAGAAAATATTACGATGTGTGCGAAGCATTACGTGATATGGAAGAAAACTTTGAATCCGTAAAGGCAATACTGAATAACCTGTTGCTTGAAGCCCCGTGTCCATACTGTGAAAAGGAGGAAGAAGATTGATGGCTGTAGAAAAAGAAAGCTCCGTGGATTTTATCCCGGAGACCGTTGAAGAAGAATATGCCATGTTGGCAGGCAGATTAAAAGCTGTTGAAGCTTATCTTGACGCTTCAGATAGCGATTACGTCAGCAAAAACGTTCTGGCTGCCATGTTAGGCATTTAAGTTGTAAGCAGCCCCGGCGGTGCAGGAACACCAACCGGAGCATGTATCTAACTTAGCTTGAGTAAGTTAAATACAAGATGATTATATCATACCTTCTTGTATTTGGCAAATAAAAACACAGGAGGGCATTTTTAATGTCTAAAATCACTAAGGAAACTGGCAAAACACTTGCTTCTGAGATTATCGAAGATCTTGAGAAAGAAGCAAGAAACAAAGATCTGGCAATCATTGTTCTGCTGACTACAGTGCTGGCAATGGGATTGCTGGGGAAAGGAAAATAATGAGAACTTACTTAGAGGGGCTTGCAGTGTTCGGAGTTTCTGGTCTGGCAATCGTGTTCTTTGCCTTATGCTGGGCTGTGACTGATTTGGATGCACTCACAATTCTGGCGTTGGATTATATCTTAATGAGTACAGTCGGGCTGGCAGTGATGCTAAAAATCAATGACTTCGTACACGACATTAAAAGGAAGGGAAAAGAAAACAAAAATGCAAGATTTAAACAGAGCAACATTGACCGGATTCGTAACTGATCCGGCAGAAGTCAAATTTAAGCCAAGGAAGGGCAAAAGTTTTCTAGTCGTCAGAAGTGACCGTTTCAGCGGAACACCGGACGATATCATTGTTGAGATCCCGAACAGACTCAAAGGTACGTTCCGGGAATGGAATTGGATAAAGGTTTCGGGAAGAATCCGTTCCAAATGGGTCAGAGCGGATCACCAAGAGAAAAAGTACATGTATCTGGAGGCATACGATGTCAGCACAGAAGGGACGCTTCTTGTGAATACAGTAGAAATGACTGCGAATATTTGCAAGAAGCCGGTGCTGAGAGAAACGCCATTAGGAAAAACAATCTGCGAAATTTGCGTGGCAATCAATGGATACAGACGGTCAGAATACATTTCTTGTATTTCATGGAGAGATCTGGCGGTGAAAGCTTCTGAATGGGAAGTAGGGACAAAAGTCAGAATAAAGGGACGTATGCAGAGCCGTGAGTATTGGAAAAAGCAGTCAAATGGTTCTTATGTTAGAAAAACAGCATACGAAGTTTCAGTAATGGAGATGGAGGAAATCAAAGATGAAAAAGGTAACTTTGAAAAAACTCAGCGTTGAAAACTATAAGAAATTTGAAGCAAGAGAATTTGATTTCGCAGGAAGAACAGAAGTTTCCGGAAGAAACAGACAGGGTAAAACTTCTCTGATGGACGCATATTTTGATGTTCTGACCGGAAAGCTGGCAGACGGAACACTTCCAAACAACATCCGCCGGAAGGTTGATGGCGAAGAAGTTGACGATCCGGTAGTGAGAGAACTGGTTATTGACGTTGACGGAACGGAGTACGTTATCCAGAAAAAGACCAAGAAGGGGAAATCATCCAATACGGTCGAATATTACGTCAATGGAATTAAGCGGAACAAAACCGAGTATATGGAGATTCTTAAGAGGATTGCCGATCCGGACACGATTGCCATGTGCAGCAACGCCAGAGTGTTTTTGAATGAAATCCAGAAGGCAACAGCAAAAGCAAGGGAAACGCTGGGAGGAATAGCTGGATTCAGTGAATCACAGTTCAGAGCGGAGCATCCGGAATATGAATGGATAAAGAACGAAGGCGTGGAAGGAGATTCTATCGAAGAGATCTTAAAGGCGCGCAGAAGAGACCTGAGGAAAGCTAAGTCAGATGTTGATGACATCGCAAAGCAGATCAGAAAAGAGCAGGGCCGACAGGTTGAATGCGACGAAACACTTCCGGCACAGAGGGACGACCTTCTTGATCTGCTGAAAGAAAATGAGAAGCAGGAGAAAGTTCTCAGTGATGCTTCAAGAGAATATGACCGGATTTCTATCGAGCTGGCAGGGATGAAACGTTCACGGGACGCACTGGTTGAGAAAGCCGGTAAATCAATTAGAGAGAATCACGACAGAATAACTTCCTTATTATATACGCTGAAATCCGATAAGAAAAATGCCGAGAACAAATTAAGACTTGCTGAAATGGACTTAGAGCACGCCAATAAAGGAATCGAACGTCACAAGGCGGCACTGGCACAGGCTAAAAAGAAATACACGGAAGTATTAAGAGAGAAGTGGGATGGAGATACCGAACTTACTGCAATCCGTGGAAAAGAATTTGACCCGGCATCAGCTATTTGCCCGACCTGCGGACAGGCACTTCCGGAAGAACAGGTAGAAACTGCAAAGCGCAAGTTTGAGTTCAACAAGCAGTCCAGAATCGCCAAAAAGTTAGAAGAAAAAGAGCAGTTCGAGAAAGATAAACGCACCAAGCTGGAGAAGATCACTGAGGACGGCAACGAAGCTTCGGATGGATTAAAAATAGCGAATAAAACTAAGAAAGAATCTGAAGCAGCTATTGAAGCTACCAAGAAAAAAATCACATCTCTGGCACTTAAAATCGCAGAAACAGAAAAAGAAGCGGAGAAACCGATTACAGAACCGGACATGTCTGGAGATGAAGAATACAAGGCTGTTTGCGACAAAATCTCAGCACTGGAAGAAAGTATCAACGGCATCGGAAACGGCGAAAATGACAGGATTTTATTAAGCAACAACCGTCATTCTCTGGAAGCAAAACTCAGAGATGTTGAAGTCAAGATCAAAACTCAGACCGCAAGGCTTGAGGAAAAAGCCAACAACCTTGAAGCATTGCAGAAAGAGCAGAAAAAGCTTTCACAGGAACGGTCGAACATTCAGCAGAAAGTAGACCAGTTGACCGAGTATTCCATTGAGAAGAATAAGGCGCTGGCAGCAGTGATTAATCCGCACTTCAAGCACTTCCAGTTCCAGTTCCTTGATTACACACAGGATGGAGAACCGATGGAAACTTGCCGGATGATCTGCAATGGTATTGATTATGCAAATGGTTTGAATCACAGCGACCGGATTCTTTGCGACATTGACCTTGTGATGGGATTACAGGAGATGAATGACTTGCGACTTCCGGTTTGGGTTGACGATACCGAAAGCGTAAATTCGGACAGGATTCCAGGTTTGGATACACAGATGATTCTGTTGAAGGTTTCGGATGGGGAGTTGAAAGTAAAAAGCATCTAAAAACTAAGAAAAGAAGGAGAATTAAAATGGCAGAAAACACACAGGTAGCAACACAGAAACAGTCATTCAGCGTAGCGCTGACAGGTAAACTGGATTCAGTAGCAGAAGCACTTCCAAAAGACTTTAATAGATCGAGGTTTGTACAGAACGCACTTGCGCTTATCAATGATAATCCACAGTTGCAGAAGTACAGCCAGTCACAGCTTATGGCGGGGCTGATGAAGGGCGCTTATTTGGGATTGGATTTTTATTCCAAAGAATGCTATTTAGTTCCTTACGGAAATCAGCTTAACTATCAGACTGATTATCGAGGTGCAAAGAAGCTTGCGAAGAAATACTCTATCCGGCCGATCAAAGATATCTATGCAAAATTGGTACGTGATGGAGATTTCTTCGAAGAAATTGTTGAGGATGGAGAGCAGACATTCACTTTTAAACCAAAAGCATTTAATGATGGAAAAATCATTGGAGCATTTGCAGTAGTCCTTTACAAAGATGGCGGAATGTCTTACGAAACAATGACCCTCTCGGATCTTGAGAACACGAGAAGTGCAAGTAAAGCTTCTAACAGTCCGGCATGGAAAAAGTTTACAGGGGAGATGTATAAAAAGACAGTTCTCCATAGACTTTGTAAGCACATTGAGCTTGACTTTGAAAATCCAACGCAGCAGACAACATTCTATTCTGGGGTTGAAATCGAAACCAATGTGGAGGATGAAGTTAAAGCTGATATCGAAGCACATGCCAACACAGAGGAATTCATCCCAGAACCAATGCCAATCGAAGAACAGCCGAAGCAGCCAACGGTCGCAGAAACTGTCCAGGCGGCTGAGAAAGAACTGGTTCCGGCAGCAGGTAAAGAACCAGAGATTCCAGATTTTATGAAACAGGAGTAGATGTGATATGTTAGTTCATTCATGGTTAATTGTTCTGTTTGCAATTTCACTTATCGCATGGATTATTGCAACAGTTTATGCGTTCGTAAAGAAAGAAGCATTGCCGATGATGATTACACTGGTTATTCTCAACGTTATTAACTTGTTGATTTCGTTTACAACAAAATAGGGAGGTATCAAAAATGAACAATAACGAAATTTTAAAGAAGGCAAAGGAACTTGTTGAGCTTCTGGAAAAACAGGAAAAATCATGCAGGGTGAGATTATCCGAACTTAATCCGGGAGATATCTTCCAGACTACCGGAAAGCGAAAATACAAGGTCTTGGAGCAGTGCACGGAATATACCAGGATCATTTCACTCGGATTCGTGAAATATGATGTGAAATTTGATGATGATACAACTGACTATAACAAGTCATCATTGAAGAAATTCTGTGATACTGAAATTCTGAAAGATTTTGAAGAAGAGTTTGGAGAAGAGAATATTGAAACCGACATATCAGATCTGATTACCGTGGATGGGCAGAAAATTGGAGTAGTGAGATGCAAAGTTCGACCGCTGACGTTTGATGAAGCGCGTAAATACACAGAACTGACGCCAAATGATGAATTGGATGATTCCTATTGGACTTGCTCCGCATGGAGCACAGTGGAAAGAGGATGGAAATATGCGCTTGCCGTTGTTTCGCCTTCCGGCGTCATCAACATCAATGACTACGGCCTCATTAACGGTGTTCGCCCAGTTTGTATCTTAAAATCTAATATCTTTGTATCCAAAGTGGAGGAATGAAAATGAAGAAAAATCTGAAATATTTTGAAAACGAATTAAACCGTATCAACAAAGAATTTGCCGAATATAAAAAGCAGCATATGGAAAAACCGGAAATTGGAAAAACGATAGAAATTGCCGGAATGGAATGGATGATTTTGGAGAAGACAGAAAAAGGATATTTTGCCGTTTTGAATGGATTTGATGGAAAAGAAAGAATATTTGATTCGGATTCAAATAACTGGATTTCAAGTAAACTTCGAGAAGAATTAAACACTAAATTCTTGAAAAAGATTGCGGACGAATTAGGAGAGGATGCAGTCATCGGATTTGATCGTGATTTACTTTCTCTGGACGGTCAGACAGAATACGGACATTGCGAAGATAAGATTTCACTTTTGACTGTGGATGAGTACCGGAAGTATCGTAAATTACTGCCAAACATGCCGAAATGGTGGTGGTTGATTACGCCATGGAGTACACCGGTAAATGATTACAGTTCAATGCTTGCCGTTGTTTCGCCTTCCGGCGACATCGGCCGCAATTTCTACTACAACGGTGACGGTGTTCGCCCAGTTTGTATCTTAAAATCTAATCTCTTTGTATCTAAAGTGGAGGAGGAATGAAATGAGATTAATTAGTCAGACAGGAGATATTGATATTCCATACGAAACAACATCATTAAGTAGAACTGGAAATATCATAAGGTCATACGTACAAATGATAAGTGTAGTTATGGCTTGTTATTCGACAGATGAAAAAACCAAGAAAGTCATGGAAATGTTGCACCGTGCTTACCACGAGGCGGTAACACACGATAATGTATCAGTATTTCGATTTCCAAAGGATGATGAAGTATGAAGAGAGTAGATAGTAAGAAAGACTGGGATCAGATAATAACCATTGAACTTCCGCTTAAGCAGCTTAAATTAATACGAGACAGCATGTGTAAAGTAAGCTATGCGGAGCTAGAGGATTTAAATAAAGGAAAAGACATTCCATATGCCTATTCCGAGTTAGAGAAAACCATAGGTGAAGCTGATGATATCTTAGACGCATAAATGCAATACACGGAAAGCGAGGTGATGCCATTTGTTCATGCGAGTAATTTCAACAGGAAGTACAAAAGGAAATTGTTACGCTTTGCAGTCAAGTACAGGCGAGATTGTTCTTCTTGATTGTGGATGCAAGTACAAGAAAATCCTTAGAGGGATTAGCTACCAGATAAGCAATGTTTCCGGTGTGCTTCTTTCACATGAACATGGCGATCACACCGAAGCTGTTCATGAAATCATGAATGCAGGAATCACGGTCTATACCGGGCAAGAAACAATCAAAAACTTAGGCATAACGGACGGAACTATGAAGGCTGTTGCTGAAAAGAAATACTTCAAAATCGGATCGTTCAGTGCAGTTCCGTTCAGCTTGCCGCATACATCTGCAAATAAAGAACCGTGCCCGAACTTTGGGTATCTGATAGAGCATGAAGAAATGGGAAAGATTCTTTACCTGACAGATTTTGAGCATTGCCGGTACAAGTTCAAGTCAATGGAACTCGATCATTTAGTTATCGGCTGCAATTACTGTGAGGAACTGATAGACCGAAACAATCCGAAGTGGGAGCACCAGATTACCGGGCATTGTTCTTTGTCAACTTGTAAGCAATTCATTAAGGAAAATCGTACAGAATCGCTTAAAACGGTAACATTGGTACATTTAAGCAGTGATGCTTCAGATGCCAGTAAAATGCTTAAGGAAGTTAAAGAAGTCGCCGGTGATGATGTCCTGGTTCAGATTGGACAATCCGGTTTGGAAGTTGACTTAAATTTGTTTCCATTTTGAAAGGAGAAAGGGATATGGAAATGACAGACTGTAACGATTATGAGGAGGAATAAAATTGAAAGAATGGACAGAAGAACTTTTATTGGCGGATGGATATAAACTTCAAAACGCTGAAATTACAAATGTGTCATTAAATTTCAGAGATCATGGAGTACTTTCACTTGACCTTACACTGAACGGTGGCGGATGGGGAGTAGTTTACGGCGGATATGTTCTTGGACATGGATATTTGGGAGCTAAAGAATTTAAAGGTTCTGCTTCTGGAATGGAAGCAATCATGCGAATTATGGATGTAGTTGGTGTTGAAGATCTTGTGGATTTAAAAGGAAAGCATGTTCGGGTCGCAACAAAGGGATGGGGAAGCTCAGTGAAAATCATCGGACATTTTATCAAAGACCAGTGGTTTGATTACTTGAGTTTTTATGAAGATAAAAAGGAGTGACAGGATGCAGATTTTAATTAAAGTTGTGGACAAAATCAAAAAGGAAATCTCTCCAACATCCAGTCTGTACGACAGAGGATGGAATGATGCACTGGAAAAGGCAATGGAACTTTTTGCATCTTACAATCCAGTGGTTGCGTGGATCCCAACAGAATTAATGTTACCGCCGGAGCCAGACGAAGATGTTGATATCGAGGAACTTCCGCAGTACACGGTAACAATCAAGGGTGCTGAATGGCCAACATCTCTGAGATACATTGGAAACGGAGAATGGGCGGATGTTGGAGTCGGAAGAGAGATAAAATACACGGTTTCGGCGTGGATGCCGATGCCTAAAGCTTATAAGGATGAAATTTAAGTAATTAAATATATTATCAAACGTGAGTAAACATGCTCAAAGATACTTAAAATCCATAGTATTAGTTGGCAACTTAAAACCACTGAAATCATAGGAAAGAAAAGCCAGTGCAAGTTGAAACAGTCTTGCTAACTATAGGGTAGAACCTTGATGGTAATGATTGAGTAATGGTAGAAGTCCATGAAAACCAAATGGCAAAAAAACAAAATTTTAGAAAGGAAAAGCTATTTAGATGAACCTATATCTAATCAATAAAAAAGAATTTATAGGTATGTACCGATGGCTTAGTCGGGAATTTACGACTGTGGAGTGTACAAGAACTTGTGAGTAGTGCGTCACTTGCGACCACCAAAGCATACACGATGAAGCAGTAACTACAAATCGTGAGATTGTAGCGAATCATCTAGCATATACATTTGTATATGTTTTTAGTAGCAGAAATAGCATGAACAAAGTAATTTTGATCGGCCGATTAGCGAAAGACCCGGACATACGGACCGGAACTAACAACATAACCATTGCCAGATACGCTCTTGCAGTAGAAAGACAGTATCGTAAAGATAATGAGAGGAAATCAGATTTCATAAATTGTGTAGCGCTTGGTAAAAATGGAGAGTTTGCTGAAAAATACCTGCATAAGGGAATGAAAATTGCAGTCATCGGCAGCTGGCAGACCGGAAACTATACGGACACTGATGGAAAGAAGATTTACACAAATGACTGTCTGGTAGAAACACATGAGTTTGTGGAAAGTAAGGGTAGAAGCAACCAGCCTGAAAGCACCGGCGCAGTTCCGCCGTCAGCACCGGCAAGTGACACATTTGTTGAACCGGCTTACGATCCGGATTTACCGTTTAGCTAAGAGAGGTGGATCATGGGAAAAGGACAACTTATTTTTTATGACGACAAAGAGATGATGTGTTTTGGTGTAACACATTTTATGCTCAAAGAGACAGAAGAACAGATGCTTGAAGCAACATTTTTAAATGATGACGAAAGGCGTTTTATTCGATCGATGGCTGAACCAACTGTTATATATCTTGAAACAGGGAAAGAAGCGGTAAAACTTGACCCAACGACCATGAAACGCATTGCCAGATATAATCTTGAAGAAGAGAACAAGGGGCTTTTAAAAGAGATCAAAGAAAGAAAAAAAGTTATTGATGATCTCGAACAGAAAGAACAGGTTTTACGTGACAGGTTCAAAAAAGCAATATCTGCATTCAAAGGAATTATGGAAAATGGGTATTACGAAAATGAATACGATGATGATTCAGATTGCAACGACTATGATTACTTTTAGGAGGTGACAATATGAAACCAGTTTTAGAAAAAAGATTCACCTATAAAGGGCATCCATGCGTAGTTTTATTCATGCCTGGAGCGCACCGGTGCGGATATGTTGGAATTCCAAAAGCACATAAGTTAGCCAAGCATGGGACTAATTTAGATTCAATCAGCTGTCATGGCGGAATCACCTATTCTGAATCTAAGCTGCATTGCTGTGATGATGAGGATACATGGTGGATCGGATTCGACTGCGCACATTTCAATGACGGATACGACATTGAAACTGCAAAGCAGTATTTCGGAGATGATCCAGACTTCAAAATGAGCTTTTCGATAATGAAAGACCTGTGGGAAAGTACAAATGAAGAGCACAAGTTCCAGTCGTTAAAAGACGTGCAGAACGAATGCAAAAGAATCGTAGACCAGCTTGAAAGGATGTAGCTTCGATTGGATTACAAGAAATTCAGACAGGCGAAAGCCATTGAATCGAGCAATAAGAAGAAACTTCTGAAAGTAAATCCGAAACTGGATGAAGGAACCGGAATATATATACTCTGGCGTACCGAAACCCATGGATATATCGGGCAGTCAGTAAAACTTCTTACTAGACTGGCACAACACATGTCAGGATACGAACAGCATATTGACCGTTCCATGAAAGCACATGGGCTGTATTCGGAAGAGAATAAAGGTGGTTACAAGATTGATTTCTTTCACTGCCCGGCATCGCAGCTTGATGAAAAAGAACGAGAATACATCCAGAAAGCCATTGATGCCGGATGGATTGTGAAAAACAAGACTGGCGGTGGACAGGATGAAGGAAAAGAAAAGATTGCTGATTACCGACCGGCAAAAGGATATCGTGATGGTATCCAACAAGGCAAGAAAGCTCTGGCCCGTGATTTATCACATATCATCGACACCCACCTTCAGATATCTTTGAAACCCGAAAAGCATAACAATAAAATTTCAATCAAAGCTTTCGAGAAATTCAAGGAAATGCTTGATGAAAGGAACTACGAGAAATGACCATACGTGAAATAAAGAGCAGAAAGCACATGGAATACAAGCAGAATCGTAAAGATATTTATTATTTCATCGTAAAATACGAAAAACGCAAAGGCGAAATGCCACAGATTAAAACGATAGCTGAGGAATTAGACTTAAGCCCCAGTGCAGTTCAGAGACATTTGCGCCAGTTTGCGGATGATGGACTGATTGAATTTTCGGGGAGCAATTCTCACAAAAATACCGGCTGATAAGAAAGAACGAAAGATGAAGCTTTACGATCTGTACACCTTAGATGGGACGTTCGTAGATACGCTTACCCGGAAAGAAGCCGTTGAAAGGTTCAACCTTTCCGGGTGGGACTTCAAATCAAAAATAGAATACGGAGAACCTATCAATGGTGAATATTATTTGGACGATTTGGAAGATGATGTTACCGTTAGAAAGCGTAAGGACAAAGACATGCTTGCACAGTTTGACTTACTCACATCGAAGTTGAGAAAAATATTAAAAGTGGAGGGAAAATAATGGCAGAGAATTGTAATGAATGTAGTATCGCATGGATACGTGGAAGTGATTATGCTGAGGTATCGGCATACAATGGAAGTACTTTAAAGAACCGAACACTTAAACTGAAAGAAGAAAATCCGGAAGATGTGAAAATTATCGCGATCAACAAAGATGGCTCGATTTTCGCTCATGTTCCGAGGAAATACGTACCAAATTTACGAGCCCCGAGAAAGTTGACAGAAGAGCAGAGGGCAGAGCTGGTTGAACGAGGAAAGAACATGTCAAAATGGAAAGTAACTGATGTAGAAGAAACGCCAGATTTCGACTTTGACGATGAGGATGAAGAAATCCTCGATGGCGAAGATAAAATCGGATTTTAGGAGAAAAAATGAGGATAGATGTTCAGATGAGAAATAATACTATAACGGTTCAAGGATTGAGAGCGTATCTGGCAGAAAGATACGGAATCCGCAAAGGGAATCGTATCAGGTATACAGATCGCGGAGAAGAAAAAGTAGAACACATTTATGAGGTCGATGAGATTTATCCACATTGTGTGCTCCTGCGGGACATTTTCGACAACACAAGGATTTGTCCGTGTTACGGAAAATTAAGAATGATGTTGAATGGGATTGAATAAGAATCTGGTTAAGAAAATGGGAGTTTAAAATGAAATTTATAGATTTTTTCGCAGGAATCGGAGGATTTCGTAGGGGAATGGAATTAGCAGGGCATGAATGCGTTGGTTTTTGCGAATTCGATAAATTTGCTACTGCGAGTTATATCTCAATGCACTTACTGACAGAAGAGCAGCGAAAGATATTGGAAGATATTCCTATCAAAAAAAGACAGAAAGAAATATTAAAGGAGGAATACAGAAATGGAGAATGGTACGCAAATGACATTCGAAGAGTGTATGCCGGAGATATTCCAAAAGCCGACTGCTGGTGCTTCGGATTCCCCTGTTTTGCCAAAGGAACTTATATTCTTACAGAAAAAGGATATATCCCAATTGAAGATATATCTGTCGGAGATAAAGTCCTTACGCACAAAGGAAGATGGAGAAAAGTCACAGCAACAATGCACAGGGACGGAGCAAGACTCTGGGATGTCAATGGATTCGGAATATTGCCAACAAGAACCACGGCAGAGCATCCATATTATGTCACTAAGCCAGATCAGCCAATGGAATTCAAAAAAGTGGAACAGCTTGATGACAGTTGGTATTCCACAATGGTTTTGCCTGATGCAGAATTCGGTGGATACAGCAAGGAAATGTGGTGGATTATCGGACGCTATCTTGCTGATGGGTGGAGAGTTGAAAGAAAAGACAGACCAAGCGGAGGAAGAATCGTGTTCGCAATCAGCGATGATAAGAGGGCAGAATTCGAACAGCGATTGCGCGAAGCGAAACTACATGGAACTTACACAAAAGAACGAACTTGCGGAAAGTATCATGTGTGCAATAACCAATTATACGAATACCTTGAAAAGTTCGGAAAATACGCGCATGGAAAACGAATTCCAAGAGAAGCATTGTGTTTACCACGAGAGAAAGCAAAATACTTCTTCGATGGATATATGTCTGGGGATGGAAGAAGTGATCGAGAAGAAGCAACATCAACCAGTGCAGCACTCATTCTTGGTATGTGTATTATTGCACAGCGACTTGGAAAATCTGTTCCAGCTGTTTACTACACTAGAAGAGATGAAAAATGTGTTATCCAAGGAAGGGAATGCCGGCAAAGAGATACATATACATTCCGAATCTCTAGTAAATCAGTTAAAGGACATTATCGTGCAAGATATGTTTGCAGAGAATTGTATCAGCCAACAGAATCTGATGATTTTGGAACAGCGTATAACATCAGTGTTGAAGAAGACAACTCATATGTTGCAAACGGAGCAATTGTCCACAATTGCCAAGACATCTCAGTCGCAGGAAAGCAAGCCGGATTTCAAGGAAACCGTTCAAGCCTGTTTTTCAGAGTTATGTACCTTGTCGGACAGCTCAAAGAAGAAGATAAACCCACTTACCTTTTCATTGAGAACGTTAAAAATCTGCTTAGTGTTAATGGGGGATGGGATTTCGCCAGATTGCTCATTGAAATGGAACAACAGGGGTATGATGCAGAATGGCAGGTGCTCAACTCCAAAGATTTCGGAGTGCCGCAAAACCGGGAAAGATGTTTTATTATCGGATATCTTAGAGGGAGAAGTACCTCAAAAGTATTTCCTATCGAAGGAACAGACGGAGAAAATAGTGTTTCGTTAAATCTTTTTGGCTGTCTTAATGGCAGAAATTCGCAGCGAGATAGAGTTTATAGTGGCGATGGATTAGCACCAACAATCAGTACGAAGCCGGGAGGAAACACGGAGCCTAAAATAGCAATTCCAGTATTGACACCAGACAGGGCAGAGAAACGTCAGAACGGAAGAAGGTTCAAAGAAGATGGTGAGCCAATGTTCACACTGACAGGACAGGACCGGCACGGAATCGCGATTGAAGTCAAGGAAGCAACGAAACAAGGTTATACAGAATGCAGAGTGGGAATTGACAGTGTGAACTTCTCAATGCCAAACAGCAAGACAAGAAGAGGAAGCGTCGGACAAGAAATCGCCAACACACTCGACACGAGCTACAATCAGGGAATCTTCGTTCAGGTATCGGAAGAACTGGTTGTATATGCGGTCTGGTATGAAAAATATCAGTGTTACATAGCAATCAGGAAACTGACACCAAGGGAATGTTTCAGGTTGCAAGGTTGGTCTGATGATTATTTTGAAAAAGCACAGTTCGTTAATTCAGATAGCCAGTTGTACAAACAGGCAGGGAATGGAGTAACAGTTTCAGTAATCGAAGCAATCGCAAAGAAATTGTCCGTATCTGAAAGTCGGAGAGCGTAAAGCTGCACCGACGATTTATATGCAGAATAACGGACAGGTAGCGTTTGGATAGGAGAAATAAATGGATTTAGAGCAAAAAGCAATTGAGAGAATTCGACTTGCATCTGACCTCTCACTGAAACATTATGGAAAACCACTTGTATGTGAGTATTCCGGGGGAAAAGATTCAGACGTGCTTCTGGAATTGTTCAAAGTATCTGGAATCCCGTTCGAAGTACACAATTCTCACACCACTGTAGACGCACCACAGACGGTACGGCATATCAAGAATGTGTTTTCCGAATTGGCAGGCAAAGGCATTAAATGCGAAATTGACTATCATGTACAGAAAAACGGAAATCGTCTTACAATGTGGAACCTTATTCCCAGAAAACTAATGTCACCGACCAGAATCGTTCGGTATTGCTGCTCAGAACTGAAAGAGGGCGGCAATCCAAACAGAATGATTGCAACAGGTGTTAGATGGGCTGAAAGTAGTAAGAGAAGCAACAGAAGCCCATTTGAAGTATTAGGGCAGACGGCAAGCAAAAGCATTGGCGTTTCTGACGAGAAAATGCTTATCACAGATAATGGCGATACTCGAAGGCTGTTTGAAAATTGCCAGATGAAAGCAAAGACAGTAGTCAATCCAATCATTGATTGGACAGATCAGAATATCTGGCAGTTCATTGGCGAGAGAAATATTTATGTGTGTGAGCTATATCAATGTGGATATGATCGGTTAGGCTGTTTGGGTTGTCCACTTGCATCAAAGAAGCAGAGGGAAAAGGAAATGTATGATTTCCCAAAGTACAAGCAAGCCTACATTCGTTCCTTTGACAGAATGCTTCAGGAGCGAAAGCTGCGCGGAAAAGATACAAAGTGGAGTTGTGGAGAAGAAGTCTATCTATGGTGGATGCAAGACAACAATATAGTTGGTCAGATGGAATTGTCTGATTTTATTGAGTATTAAAATCATGCAAGGCTGCACAATAGCGTGCCAGTTGCTTACATGGGGAAAGTGAGGATGGAAGAATGAGTGATAGAATTACACTTGCACAGAACGAAGATGGCACATTTAGTGCATACGATGATACCTATGACGTTGTAATACATTGTGAAACGGAAGAAGAACAGAAGAAAGTTATTGAGCGTTTAGAATCTACTAACTGGATTTCGGTCAGTGAGAGATTGCCGGAAGAACACGATTCTATATTTGCAAAGTTTAAAGGAACAGATAACTGGAAAAGAGGAATGTTCGAAAAAACATCTAAATATGTGATTGCTACAGTTGTATTTGACGATGGAACAGTATTGGTAGAGCAGGCACATACTACTGATGGAATTTGGAGGACGGATAAAAAAGTTTTAGGCGGAACAGTAGTTGCATGGAAGGACTATCCAGAACCATATAAGGAGGATTAAACATGATTGAATATACCGATAAAGACGTCAAAGAAATTGGAGATGCCCTGAACACGTTAATTCAAAAATGTGCAGAAGCAGGGGGTTACGAGCTTGAATGCACTATATCTTACGATGACGATCTGAAACTTGATTGTTATTTTACTTTCAAGGCGCACGAGGAGGATGAGCCATGATTACATTCTTATTAGGATTCACCCTTGGAATCATATTCGGAGTAATTAGTCTTGTATGCGTAGCAATCATGTACGACAAGCACTACCCAGACGATTAGAAAGGAGACCGGTATGTTGACAAGGAACAAAAAGCTGAAAGACTACGGTATTCCGGCAGAGGACATAGAAAAACTGAATACGATGCTGAAAGACTTCCCGGCAGAGTACGGATACCTGCTTTTCGGTGCCGCCTTGTCAGCTTGCCCGAAAAACACGGTGATAGCAGATATGGTTATTGAGAATATCTTGCACCGGAAAAGTTACAGAAAAATCAGCAAAGAAAGATATATCCCGATGAACCCGAAGGACTTTTACGGATACAGGCGCAAGACCGTCGCTGTACTGTATGAGAGGATGCGGTTGTTGGGAGTGTGGGAGGATGAATAAATGAAGTTAATTGATTTAATAGCAGCAATTGGTGGCGATCCTGAAAGTGAAGATAAAATCCAGATATGTCACCCAGGAAGAAGATGGGGTGATTACGATACATTCAATGCCGGTTCAAAGCTGCTGAAACCATTTTATGATTTAGAAGTAAGCTGTCTTTCGGCAATAGAAACAGATGTGATTAGAGTTGACTTGGATTTTAATGAGAAAGGTTGATGGAAATGCGTTTAATTGATGCAGACAAAATAATTGATTCTCTTGGAGGTTCGGATATGGATTTTGCAATAGGTGCAGTTATTGATGAACAGCCGACAGCTTTTGATGTAGATGAAGTTTTGAGACAACTCAAAGATATAAAAGATAAGAAATATGCAGCTTGCACAGATCAAAAATGTGGATATTGCAGATATTCTTGTACTTGTTCCTGCGGAGATAAGGCAGATAAGCTTGCGTTAGACAGGGCAATCGAAATCGTAAAAGGCGGTGGAGTTGAATGAGAGAAATTCTTTTCAAGGCAAAGCGGATTGATAACGGTGAATGGGTTGAGGGGTGTTTAGTAATAGATCATTCACGGTCAAACTTATTTGAATATCGAATGCAACCAGTTGAATCAGGCGTTTTATACGCACCACCTATTAATCCAGAAACCCTCTGCCAGTTCACAGGACTTTGTGACAAGAATGGAAATAAGATTTGGGAAAATGATATTCTGATGGCGCGCTTGGACGAATCCTACCCAGAAGACACAACATATGAAACCGTTGAATGGGGTGTTGCCGGATGGGTAGCACACGAAATTGGTAGTATGGATAGAAAATATATTGATAAGTTTGATCTTGAACATTTTGAAGTAGTTGGGAACATTTTCGACAATAAAGAATTATTACAGGAGGAATACAAATGAGTAGCGCAAGTGTAAGATTCGGAACAAAAGCGTATGTATGCGCAAGATATTTTCTTAGACCGGGAAAGTGTTTCAAATATATCGACCAGCGTGGTGAGGACACCACAGAACACGTCTATGAAGTCATGGCATTATATCCGTACTGCGTCCTGTTAAGGGATACTAGGAACGGAGTCAGGACTTGCCCGGGATATAATACGTTGAGTCTGATGCTGAGAGGAAGTGAAGTAAATGCGTAAATCAGTACTAGTGATGAACACACCAGAGAATTGCTATGATTGCCCGTTCGGAACTTCATACTGCGGTGAACTTGAATATGTGGGTTATTGTGAATTAGCTGATTGTTTAGACTATGATGTAAAACTGATGGCAGAAGAACATTATGATTGCGAAAGCAAATCAAGACCTGAATGGTGTCCATTGAAACCACTGCCAAAGAAATTCGATAACGAGAAAGACCAGAAACTTGGAGATTTCGAGCCACTTTTCAAGATTGGTTGGAATGCCTGTTTGAGAGAAATTACAGAAACAAGCGATGAAAACGAGCGATAAAAAAAACAAGCGATAAGAGGTGAAAGAGATGGAGAGATTAACAAAAAGATATATTCCAAATAATGAAAAGAAAGGGATTACAGGGATAAAGGTATTTGAATCTGAGAATAAAATACCTCTTGCTAAAGTATTAAGCGGAGAATATTTATATCCTGCAATTGAAAAGCTTGCCACTTATGAAGACTTAGAAGAACAGGGCTTGCTTGTGAGGTTGCCGGTTAAAATTGGCGATGATATTTATAAGATTCCGAGCAAAGCAAATTATGATTTAAATGTCCTGAATGGATATAAAGCAAATAACAGAGTGTATCATCAAAAAGCTTACAGCATTGTATTTTCACAAAGTGGTTGGTTTGTACAGTGCGATAAAGACAGTATTTATGCCCCAAACGTTATTTGTGTTGACGTAGAATACGGAAAAACATGGTTTCTCACTCGTGAAGAAGCTGAGAAGAAGCTGGAGGTGATGAAGAAATGAAGCCAGAAGAAGCATTAGAAGAATTAAGCCATGAGTACACAGCCTATCGCGGTAAATGCACTTATGAAGTTAGAATGGAAGCCATTAAAGCATTGGAGAAACAGATTCCGAGGAAAGTTTTATACGAAGATGTTGGGTTTGACTATCATCATGATGTAAACTTGTACGCTTGCATATGTCCGTCGTGCAGATTGCATATCATTGATTTTTCGGACGATGATGTAGATTCTAAATGTAACAGTGATAACCCAGAAGATATGTTTCATTCCAGTATGGTGCATCATGCGTATATTGGTATGAATAATTATTGTAACAGGTGCGGGCAGAAATTAGGTTGGAGAGAAGAGGAATAGATAAATGGCACAGAAACGAATGTTTACGATGAAAATTGTTGACAGTGACGCATTCTTAAGTATGTCAGCCGGTGCGCAATGTGCATATTTTCATTTGTGTATGCGATCAGACAATGACGGATATTTAAGAAATTGGAAACGGATTTTTCAAATTATAAGTATAACTAAAAAGGATATATTTGAGTTGATTGAAAATGGGTATTTGAAAAAAACGACAAATGGTATATATAAATTGCCTCTGTTTAAAGAAACCACAGGATATGGAGAACGAGAAAGAGAAAGACATACGAAAGAATATAGAGAATGGCGAAAAAAAGTCTTAGAACGTGATAAATATATTTGCCAGATGTGCGGAAGCCCAAACTCAAACATAGTTCACCATAAAATAAGATTCAGAGATTGCTATGATAATGAAAATATTGTTTATGATGTAACCAACGGAGTTTGTTTATGCAAGAGATGTCATAAGATGGTGCATGGAGGTGGAAATTATATTAATGGCTAAAGTAAGCTGGATCAAAATTGAAACAGAGATGTTCAATAATGTCAAAATCGGACATATCAGAAAGCTTCCAGAAGGAAACAACATAGTTCTTATTTTGGTTATGCTTCTGACAATGGCTGGAAGATGCAACGCTAATGGGCTTATCTTTTTGACAGAAAACATTCCGTATAATGAAAAGCTGCTGGCAGATGAACTTGGCTTTGATGAAAGCGTAATACAACTTGCGTTGACTGCTTTAGAAAATTTTGGAATGATTACCAGAGATGGAAATATGCTTGCAATTCCAGGATGGGAAGAACATCAGAATATCGAAGGCATGGACAAGATCAGAGAACAGAATAGAATCAGGAAACAGAAACAGAGAGAACGGCAGAAACTTGCAATTGAACAAGATATGTCACGTGACAGTTCACGTGACGTCACGCAACAGAATAAGATAAAGAATAAGAAAGAAGAATTAGATAAAGAAAAAGATAATAATTTAATAGTATCTAAAGATACTATTCGTCAGACAGATGTCCGACGTGCTATAGAAGAGTGGAATAAACTACAAGATGTTGGAATCCCTCCAGTAGTAAGAATTGATATGAACTCACAACGAATAAAGAATTTGAAATCTAAACTTCGAAAGCTCGATACATTTGATGAATATTTACAAGCCATTAAAAACATTAGAGAAAGTACATTTTTACAAGGGGATAACGACAGAGGGTGGATAATTACTTTCAAATGGTTTGTCGAAAAAGATCATATGGATAGGATTTTAGGAGGGGATTTTAAACCTCGTAAAAAAGGAGGACAGCATGGAAAGCCCAATAATACAACCTCAAGGCAGGCAACCCCGCTCATCCCATTTGACCAATGGGACGGAAGCAACGACTCAGACACCCCGTTCGTATAAGTGCTCAAAATGCAAGGATGAAGGATATATTTTGTGGCAAGACAAAGACGGACACAGATTTTATAAAGAATGCGACTGCGGAATTAAGAAAAAGAGAATCCTACAAGAACGTCTGAAGTTTGCTGAGGTTCCGGAAATGTACAGAGAATGTGGATGGAAAAGCTTAAAAAGTAGCGTATATCTTAATGACGAAAGTAAAAAGGTATTTGTGCAAGCGGGGAAATCTGTTCGTGGCTGGTACGACACATTGCTCAAAATGCAGGAAGTCGGAATGGGATTGTATCTTCATTCAGAATCAAAAGGATCTGGAAAAACACTGGCAGCTTGTGTTTTGGCAAATGAAATAATGGAAAATTATGGAAAAGTGGTCAAGTTTACAACAGCCTTGAAAATCCTTAGTGAAATCAAATTTACATGGGATGGTTCAGGAGAGGACGAAAAGAAACTCATTGACGATCTTTCGAGAGTTGAAATTCTTATCATTGATGATTTCGGAGCAACATCGAATAAAGACTGGATTAACGATAGGTTCTATGAAATTATCAATAACCGCTATACAAGCCGAAAAATCACGATTTTCACAAGTAATTACTGTATTTCTCGACTAAATTATGATGAACGTATCACCAACCGGATTCTGGAGCGGTCACTTGAGATCCCATTTCCGGAAGAATCTGTCCGGGAGCACATAGCGGAAACAATGAAACAGCAAATGATAGCAGGTATCATGGGAGGCGGAAGATGAACAGTGCGGTGTTAAAAAGAAAATTCACAGGGAAACCGGTAACTATGCCTTATTCAGCTGCAAAGATTGAAAGAATGCAGCGGATGTTTGATGAATCCAGAGAGAAAGTCCTGGTGGCCAGAAATGAAGAGGTTGAAAAGGCGTACCAGAAAGGCAAGGAAGACGGGATCAGTAGAACCGTGAGTGCATTGAACAAAGTTGTAGAAAATGCAAGGGAAGAAGAAAGAGAGAAAAGCTACCTCGACGGTTTTGAACAAGGATTTACGGATGGACAGGACTGGGCGAATGTTGAGAATAGCGTAACGTTGCTTTTAGCGCTGCATAGAGCGTACGACTTTGAACCGGATCAGTTGATGAACGTAGTGGAAAAGAGTAACAAATATGTGCATCAGGCAAATGAAGGAAAACCGACTATCGGTGCTCTTGCACGGCAGTTGTACAATGAATGCCAGATAAAGTTGTGCGAACACGAAGTGGAAATTTTAAGAAAGTACAGTTTGTTTGAAGAGGGTGATCCATATGATTAAGATAAGCGCAATGTACAAGGATTCCGGCGGAACAAATCCGTATCACCGATGCGATGAATGTTTGCGATACCGGCCTGGAAAGCATCCGAGGTGTCTGAACTACAATGGAGATGTGGATTGGAAACCAAACTACATTGCTTGCAAATTTTTCACAGATGAAAAGGAATATGAAATCAAAGGACAGATGGATATATTTGATTTGTTGTAAAACAAAGTAATTGATTGACTAAAAAACGCTAGGATCCATTTTACGTAAGTTTACGTAGAAATATATACCTGTAATATTTTAAAAGGATTTTTGACCTTTTCGTCAAAGGAAGGAGCGTAGCATGAATAAAGCGTTATTGCTGGCATTGAACGAGCACATATACCTTCAGGGATTAATCAGTAAAGAAACGAAAGAGAAAATTGACATTGAAATTCTCTCTGAAAATTAGCTTAAACTATTGAGCGGAGATGAGATAGAAGTTATAATAATCTTATCTCTGCTCTTCCAGTTAGAAGGGAGAACGGGGCATGAACGTTTATCGTACTAGAGAAATACTAAAAACTTGCAGCGTTTTTGACTTGAAATTAAAAGTGGCGTTTTACGCAAGAGTAAGCACAGAATCAGAAGACCAACAAGTTTCTATACATCATCAGGATGAATATTACAGAAACTTCATTGCCAAAAATAAAAACTGGACATTTGTTGGCGCGTACATTGACAATGGAATATCGGGAATACGAACTGAGAAAAGGGACGAATTTCAACGCATGATGGCTGATGCCAAAACTGGGAAGATTGATATGATTGTAACGAAAGAAATTACCAGATTTGCGAGGAACACGTTAGATAGTATAAGATACACTAGGGAATTACTAATGTATGGTGTATGCGTATGGTTTCAAAATGACAACATTAATACGATTGACGAAGATAGTGAATTAAGGCTTACCATAATGTCCGGAATTGCCCAAGATGAATCAAGAAAACTCTCCAATCGAATAAAATTCGGACATGCACAGTCAATAAAAAATGGTGTAGTCCTCGGCGCCCGAATATACGGATACATCAAGAAAGACGGAAAACTCACAGTTGATCCTAAAACAGCTCCAATGGTAAAAGAGATATTTGAAAAATATTCTACAGGAGAATGGTCTACATCCACTATTGAGAAATACCTGTACAAAAAAGGGTATCGAAATTACAAAGGCGGAAAACTCAGCCGCGATAATATCAAGAAGATAATCAAGAATCCAAAATATAAAGGCTATTATTGTGGAGGCAAAGTGAAAGTCGTCGATATGTTCACTAAAAAGCAAGAGTTTTTGCCAGAGGATGAATGGACAATGTACAAAGACGATGGGAACCATGTTCCACAGATTGTAGATGAATCTGTATGGAATAAGGCAAATGTCATTATGCAAACACGGAGCGATGCAATCAAATCCCACAGAACATCTTTCAAACAAAACAATTTGTTTACCGGATATATCTTTTGCGGCAATGATGGAGCGCCATATTGGATGAAACAGCACACTATAAGAGGGCGTGAAGATGCAAGATGGGTATGCAGCTATCGTATAAAAAACGGAGCGCAAAGCTGTAACTCTTTTGGTATACGTGAGAAAGAATTAAGGGTAATGCTTGCAGACCTTATCAACAAATCCGGGGATATCCAAACAGCTATTGAAAAATATATAAGTTTGGTTGAAAAGAACATAGACTTTAGCAGCGATGGGGCTGAGATAAACCGGCTTAAAAATATGATTCTTCAGTTAGAGAAAAAGAAAGACAAACTTCTCGACCTTAATCTGGATGGAATTATAACGAACTCTGAATATCTTGAAAAAAACGAAAAATTCAAGAATGAAATCCAAGACATAAGCAATAAGCTTTCCGAACTGGAATCAAAAGAAGAAGCCAATAAAGATTCTCATTTGAAATTAAAAGAAATCGGAAAGATATTAAATGATTTGCAAGGAATTGGACCGGAAGATATTACCAAGACTGTTCTGGGAGAATTTTTGGACAAAATAGTAATAAATCCAAAGCGTCCGCAGGAGTGCGAAATTTTGTTCTTTTTAAAGACTGGAGATGTAAAAAAAAAGTCAATAATCGAGCGGGATAAACAGGGCTGTTCTGAATACTTTTTTTTAAATAAGTTCTCAGAACGACACGCCGTATTTTACAGGAAAATCAACTATGTGGATGGATGCGAAAAGGAATTTAACTACACTTACGCATTTGCAATCTAAATAATATACAAAAGATGAACGGAAGAGCAGAGATGTAATTTTTTGACATTTAACTAAATATCTGATAGTATGGAAACATACTAATGATGACATCGGTTCCAATTCCCGGAACAGGATGTCTTTTTGTGCTTTTAGGGAGTGATAAGCATGAATCATACTGCATACGATGTAATGAGAGAATATATGATTGAGGGCGCAGAATTGGACGGTCCGTACCAGTTCCCCATGATGCCACGGTATACCGGCAGACCTGGAGCGGATACTATAGATTTCAAGGACAGCTTCGACCGGCGGATAAAGAACCACAGGGACTTGATCGTCAATTTCTATATCCATGACAATGAATTTGAGAAAATCTGGAATTGTCCGGATAAATATATCGAGCATCTAAAATGCTTCAACAGTGTAATCGCACCGGATTTCAGCATGGCGGTTGGGGAAGGCGGTATGCCGTTCGCCATGAACATCTGGCAGAAGTACCGTAATCATGCGATAGCACATTACTTACACATGAACGGGATCCGTATGATCCCAAACGTGAACATACCGCCGGAATACTGCTATGATTGGATTTTTGACGGAATACCGAAAAGAAGCACGGTTGCCTGCTGCACCAATGGGCGAGTGAAATCAAAAGCATCACGACTGGAATTTTGCAAGGGATTTCAAGAGATGGTTCAGAGATTGGAACCACTGAGAGTAATCATCGTTGGACGGATGCCACAAGAGCTGCAAACAGATATAGAAATTATCAACTTCAAGAGTAGAAACCAGAAGATTAAGGACAGGGAGGGAAAATATGGGATTCTCAACTGAACGATCAACGCACAATAAGGTTCGTAGAAAGAAGGAAAAAACGGAGCAAAAGGTAAAAGTTCGGAAACAACGGACCACATATAAAACGAAGAATACGGCTAGGAGAAAATCTGAGGGATTAAATAAATTGAACTGATTCGTGATTTTCCACAGCCCCTCGGAAGATGCTATGAATTAATATATGCAAGATAAACAAAATGGAAATCCAGAAATAAAGGTTATTTTCCAGCTGTTCTTTTTTTCACCGTTTTTCGGCATTTTTCTGTGTCTGAATATTACAAATATTCAAGAACCGCCAGAAATATTGTTCGTTTCACAACCAGCATGAACAATTCTGCAAAAGGCTGCGGACCACCTGCGGACCGGTGCCGGGGATTTTCCAGACGTCAATAACTGACGTCCTAAATACATCCACAACGCCTGCAAAACCGATAAGGCTAGACTTCTTTGGCCGGAATCTAAACGGCCGTCAAAAAGCTAAATAGGGCGGTTGTACAGCACACGCAAAGCAGAACATATTTTCGCCACTGTCCGGGCACTGCGCCCCGGATCGGTGCCAGCTGCACACGAGAGCACGACAAAAAGAGCCAGAAACGGCTATATATAATCATAATATCACCATACCGGGATTCTGTCAACCGTGAGTATTGATTGATAAAAACGTGCAAAAACGGCTTGAAAATCAGGCAATGATAAAAATATCAATGAACGTCAAAGAGACGAAAAACGGCGAAAAAAGCAAATCAACAACCGCATTTCCGGGCAAACAAAGTTATTAAGCTGTCAAAGTGCACAACTTGTAGATAGATTTTGCAAGCCTGATCTGCTCCCCAGGTCGTGAACCTGGTGCCGGACTGAATACCGAAGAGCAGCAGAAAAAGAGCAGCGTTTTTACTGCTCTAAAAAATTAACATTAATTGACCGGGGCAAGTCCCGGAAAAACTCCGAAAAACCGCCGTCAGTGGTGCTATACTGCCTGTCAGAAGTCGGGATAATCTGACCGTTTTTTAATTCCACGCAAGACAGCTGTAAAAAACCGTCTTTTTTCGTTGACCGGTGCAGGGCGTACCGCATGACGGACACCGCCCCAGACTGACACTGCACCGGCGGCAGATCGTACCAGATCAGCGGCACAGAACCGGAAGCGACCGCATGAAAAACTTTCGCCGCTTCCTGGCGTGCAGTATCCTCTATCTTTTCGAATTCTGAAAAATCGCCGCTTTTTATAGCGGCGACGGTTTGTTTTTGCGTGGGTTTTCTAATTTTCATTATAATGTTCTCCTTTTGTTCTCTCCTGGTAAAATGCAATTAATGTTACTTCTATCGGTTCTTTGCTGGAAAAGTAACGAAAATTTCTAAATTTATTGAAATCATGTTCCAAGTGGTTTTCTTCGATATAGTTTATTATTTGCATTAAGTTCATTTTTTTCTTTCTTCCCTATACCCATGGGAGCCGGGTGCTAAAATAAAAGGGCGCCGGGGAAATGTTCCCCGGTACGCTTACCGGCCTAATTGCATTTAACTTCAAGCGGCTTTATAATTCCGTTTCTCAATTCTTCCAGTGCGATTTTATTAACTTCATTTGTAAAATAATCCACCTCGTAAGAATCAATAATTTTGTTTTGAATGTTCATTCTTGCATAAAATTCTTGTGTATTATCTTCCCAGTACCACACAAAATAAGTATGCAAGATGTAATTCTTATCATCATAGACACGTTTACAACGTCTTTTACTGCCGTTCATCAAGAAAATATCTTCTTGCGCGTTTAATGCGTCAAATTCTATATCAGAAAGATGATGTTCTATTTCTTTGTATGTCCAGATAACAGCACCGCCCCATGTATTTTTTTCGGTCGCAACTGCTCTTTTAGTTCTCAACCATGCTTGCATATCTTCCTCAGTTCTCCATGCATAGCTACTCATTCCAGCTTTAGAAGCAAAATATTGATAAT